>Ga0123342_1004793_pt1 | contig 20296 bp, 13 predicted proteins | sample Turbeawhitnodule_FD_89960 | JGI IMG/M metagenome (GOLD analysis project Ga0123342, IMG submission 89960) | Root nodule microbial communities of legume samples collected from Mexico - Turtle bean Mexico white nodule | ecosystem: Host-associated > Plants > Roots > Nodule | place: Mexico: Nepantla... | reverse complement strand
CCCCTCTTCATGGACATTTCTACCCCTCTCATCTTGCTCTCCAAGTTACTCCTTCCTATATAAAGGGTGCCTTCCTCCATGTTTGTACACATTGAAATTTTAAGTAAAGAAACTTTGCTTTAGTGAATTGAGAGTCCGAGTACTCCTTTTTATTTGAGTCTTATCTTGGGTGAGTATTATCCTAAGTGGCAACTCTGGGTCTTATCTTGAGTGAGTGACATCTCAAGTGGCAGCTTTTGCATCACTCATCTTGGAGTCCCTCTGCTCCAAGTGGCGTGAATTCCCTTTCTAATGCATAAGTTGTTTTCATCCCTTCATCTTTTTCCTTCTTTATTTGCACCATTATCCATTTCCATTTCATGTTCTTTAATGTTCCTTCCATTCGGTCATTCTTTATCATTTAGTCTTGTTTCGTTTCCTCTTTTATGTTCTCTTCAAGTCCGCACCTTTGCATCATTGTCACCATATTATTGTGTTTTTCTCTTTGCCTTTGTGAAGTGAACCTTCACACTTACTTAACCACTTGGTTAAATTTGTGTCCAATGGGGATCTTCTTAGGGTTCTCACCTTTAAATTGCTATAATCCAAAATCTAAACAAAAGCGAAACCTTTAAAATGTGCAATATAAAATCAACTCATATCAACCTCGACTACGCGAAATGGGCTAGTCCACTTCGAAGATAATTTGTTTTCTAATTGATAGGGATGTACCTTTCACATTTAAGCATGTGCTTAATGTGGAAAGTGTGACCACATGTGCTCCTCTAGCTAGGGTTTCTAAAAGCCTAAACTAGATTGTTTTTCTTGTGCCAATATGAGTCTAATTTATTACATTTAATGATGTCTTATAAAAAGACTAAAAAGAAAGAACAATTGATATTTTGGTCCATGCTCATGTGTTCTTCTTTTCAGGATCCTTTGATGAATAATGGGATGTTCTTGGCCAAGCCCTGAATAATTGGTCATCCTCCCAGAAGGTTAGGCTGGCTTAGTAGGTCCTCTTTCATTCAGGGTTTCATCAGGACTCTTCCTACTTTTCACAAAGAGTACACCTAAAACATATAAACAAGCCTTTATGCTGGATGTGTTGGTCAGTAGGAAGTCTTCCATGAAAAAAATTCAAAGAACCAATATTTGGAAGGAGGAATATATTGAGACCATATGAGCTTACCCCATCCACGAGAAACTCCGGGATCCAAAAGGAACTTCCTAGCATATTTGAGATTAAATATCTTGATTCTGTTTAATAATAACACCATGAAACAAATGATTTACCTATTGAAGAGCCGAGGGAATACTTCATTACATTTATATAAACATAAATCTTAATAATAATAATAATAATAATAATATACCGCTTCATTAATAGTAATAAAAAATTTAATATTTAAATAAATATTTTATATTTTTTAATTTCACGAAATCATAAAATTTTAAAATAATAATAATAATTAAACTTAATAAATATTAAAATTCTTATCTAATAAGTAAAGTGATAAAGTAGAACAATTTAGATAAGTAAGCAAGAAAATCATAATGTATATCTTTTGGACCCTTCTCAACTTTGAGGTTAGTGCTTAAGATATGAGGCAATGAAACCTCGACAAGAACATGTACAAGAACATCATATGCTTTGCCAAGCCCTCTTTAACGATACATAAGGAGTATTGATGTTGTTAGTTACATAAATGACTTGCAATTTGTGTGAAAAGCTTAAACAAATATTTTTAATCTTTGTTCCTCCCTCTCTTATCCTAATTCCTCAATGTACCTTGACGATGCCTTCGAAAAAAGGTGCGACCCTTGGAGTTTAAAATCGATGAGGGCAATACTATTCGAGTTGATAATAGAGAGGAAGCCAGTGGCGGAGTTTGGAGATGGATTGGACATCGATGGATGAGTGAACAAAACCAGATTGGAGATCTTTTCTCCGTAGGATGTAGCGTTAATGGTGGCTGTGATAGACCTAAGCCTTTATGGGTATCCCTTGACAAATGTCATTTACATGTTCAACATTTTTATGATGTGTGCCACTCTATCTACCACTCTGTCTACCACATTATCACCATTTAATGTCGTTCATCCAAATTTAATAGAATGGACCAAATTGCATATTTTTAAAAAAAACTTAGGACAAAATTGATTTTTTCTAAAAATCACTGGATCAAATTGACTATTGACCCTTAATGTAGGAACAAAAAGGTATTATATCTAAATATTTATAATTCAATAGCCTAATTTAACATTTCATAACTTATAATTTTATTAGTTAGCATATGTTATTTCAAAAGTTATAATTTAGGAAATTATTAATTAATATATAAGCTAATTTTACCAAACATATAGGCGTTGTGGGCATGCTTATATAAAATAAGTAAATACTTTTATCACATTGATGTTTTTTTTTCGGATTTTATTAAAATATTTTAATATTATTAATTTAAAAAATATATTTTATAGATTTTTTTTATAAAACTCATGTTAATTATCATTATGAACTTTGATATCTCAATTAGGTTGACATTTAAAATTTCACCTATCATCTGTCATCGCATGAAAATTTTATTAACAAAGAATATTTTTACACAACATGGGGAGGTCACACCAAACTCATGTAAAAAGAAGAATACACTCTCAATTAAAACCTGAACAAAAGGGAATTGAAACCTGTTATGGAAAAAATTCAAACTAATACAAGGTGGCAACACAAGATACCATATAAGTTTTATCTTATTTTCGAAACCAAGGGTAGTTAATTTGTTAGCATAATGATTTTCTACCCTAGAGATATGAGAAACCTTGAACTCCATGTCTTTACAAATATTTAAACATTTTCTTCATTCCCCCCTAATAGAACAAGGAATCATAATAGTATAGGAAAAAACATGACAAAGCAAAAAATAATCACTTTCCGACCATAGTCTTCTCTAACCAACAAAATAAACAAACTCTATGGCAAGAATGACTCCCATGATTTCACCAAACAAGGAATTCTATATCACCAGATATACATAGAAACTCACAATTTACTCCCCTTTATTCCATCTAAAGATCCTAAGAAGGTACAGTTGGCTCTAAAAGGGAGGTTAACTAGAAGCCTAAACTCAATTTCGATACCTACAAAATTATTATGACAAATACAATATCTAAATTATAAAAGATTGAGAGAAAAGTACGCACAAGATTTATACTGGTTCACCCACAACCTGGGCTACGCTCAGTCCTCTCAAGCAACCACTTAAGAGCCTTTATCAACACAAATATTCAACACATTTCCAAGTAACACGTATTCAACACCTCTCCAGGCAACAAGTATTCTACACCTCTCCTGGTACAAGTATTATACACCTCTCCAGGTAATAAGTATTCTACACCTGTCTAGGTAACAAATCTTAATCTCCCCCTGAAATTAAGACATTTCAACAGATTAGAAACACTCTCAATCAAAGAGCAAGAATGAAAGTGCATAGGATTATCTTCACACAATGAATGATTTACAATGTATGCCTCACTCCCCAAATTATGAATGCTCTAAACAATAGATATGAAATAAAATCACAAAAAGACTATATACCCTAAGAATACGAATATGCTATGTAATCTTTGTCTTTATATAGTCTTTAGATTGTGACTGTTGAACCTTTGATTCTTCCATTTGTTCACATGGTTGTTAGACGTTGAATATGGAAGTTCTCCAATCTGATTGATCATTCTGCATCTTGGACTTTAAATTTAACTTATTTTTTTCCTTCTTTAGTCCCAAATGTGAATGTTGATACTTTAATAATATAATCTTGAGTATCTGATATCATATCTTTCATCATTGTGTATTGTTCATCATCATCATCTTCTCGTCAGATGCTGAATATGAAAACTTTTGCTTTGATTTGATTATGCATTTTAGAGCGTATTGAACAATTTGAATTGTTTCCTTTCTAATTGCTAATATGAATGTTAACCCTTTAATGCTTTGTGACTTGATTCTTCAATCATCTCTGTCACATTGTGATGTGAGTTGATTTTAAGATTGCACATTTTATGGGTTGGACTTTGTTTATGTTTTTTTAAGCAGAATATGGTGAGAAACCCAAAGAAGATTCCCACTGGACACGAACTTAACCAAATGGTTAAGTAAGTGTGAAGGTTCACTTCTAGAGGGCAAAGGAAAAAGACAATTATATGGTGATGATGATGAAGAGCTACAAAATTATAAGGGAAAGAAAGAAGATGGAAACCGAATAGACAAAGATGAACACAAGAACATAAAGGAATGGAAAATAAAAAGATGAAAGGAAAGAGAAGCTTAGGATGATGAAGGTATGGTCACGCCACTTGGAGGGGGAGGAGACTCTAAGATGAGTGGTGAAGAACCGCCACTTGAGATGTTGTGAACTCAAGATAAGACCAAAGATAATAGGAAAATTGACTCACTAAACACTCTGACAGAGTTTCTTTACTTTCAAAATTCAATGTATCAATTACATGAGGCAAGACATCCTTTATATAGGAGAGAGTGACTTGGGGAGCAAGAGTGAGAGGGGTAGGGGTGTCATTTGTGAGAAACCTTCTAGAAGGTAGGTCATAAAACGCTAAACTTGGTGCACTTGTCATGAAAGATGGGCTTTGCACAAGCTGAATTTATGCTAAGTACACCTCAATTTATGCTAAGTACACCCCAATTTATGCTAAGTGAACCCTACTCTAGCTTATTCTTCTATTTACACCCCAAAGTGAGCCCAATTTATTTACATAAACTTGTTTTGTGAAAAGACTAAAAGGAATAACATATGATATTTTTGGTTTGTCTGGTTCTTCTTATATTGGGCTCTCTTGAGGTTTGGTGGGGGCCTGGTCTTGTATGTTGAGATAACTGACCTAATTGTGAAGTGTCTGTTGTGTCCTTAGTCATCTGCTTGTGAATGTGATTTGTATCATGCCCCCAAGTTAGAAAGAATTCAACCTCGAATATGGAACTCTTGTAAATAACATAGTTAGTTTGTTCACAAGACAAATAGAAATATTTCGAGCATTGGGTTATGAATCAAACTTATGTTCATGAAGTTTTGGGAGTTCGCATGGATGAGTTCTAGATACAGACCATGTTTGTAAAGAATGTTTAGGGAGGAAGTGATTTGTTTGTGAAAATCCTCTTAGAAGGTGAGAACCCTTAGGAGGTTTTTCAATGTCATCCCCATACTTCTTTATCAAAGATGTCAAGTATTTAGAATGATTTGGGGATACAAACCATCTTAAGAAACAAATGACTAAGGACAAAAAAGACACTTCACAATTAAGTCAGTTATCTTAGCATCCAAGACAACAGTTATCTTAGCATCAAATGTTCTTTCTTCTAGTATTTTTAAAAAACAAGTTTATATAAATAAATTGGGCTCACTTTAGGGCTCCAAATAGAAGAATAAGCTAGAGTAGGGTTCACAAAGCCTAATGTGCTTAACCAAGGGGCTTTTTATAAATTTAAGAAAAAAGATAATCCCTAAATGAGAAATCTTAGTCGAATCATGAAAGACATTTTAAAGCCTAGTACAAAAATAAATAGTAGAAAGACAATAAAAAAATAAATGACAAATATCTTCCTTATTTTTCCTACTTAGAGTACACATACAACATAATATAACCTTTCCTTTATGTATGTCTTTATAAGAAGGAAGCCTATCATGCAAGACTTTCCAAAGGACTAAATATTTAGAATGAGGGATAGAGTTAGACGACATCAACATCCCCGAATCACTAGGAGAAGAAGATAAGTAGAAGAAATCCCTGACAACTTTTAGATTGAGGACTCCATTATCATTCAACACCTAATTAGGGATATCAGGAAAATCAGAGGAATGTTAAGCAATATGTTAAGATTATAGGAAACATTCTAAAAGATGAATATCTTGGTAAGGAACATATTAAATGAAAGATACACATATAGAGGAACATTAAAGATCATTTCAAAAGTTAATTTGATCTCTGTTACCAAGAGTGCTGAAAGTATTTCAAGGATAATGTCATTTAATCATTTATCCTAGGCCAAACATAAGATGAATGATAGTTAGGGATCTCTATATATGTAGTCTTAAGAAACCTAGCTCTCATGGACAAACCAAGGCTTATGACTGTAAGCAACACCCAACAATCTAAGAAGATAAACCTTGTTCTCTACCTGATAGTTAAGAACTTGCAAACCATAATCACTTAAAAATGCAAACAGTACTCCACTTAACATTAACCATACTAAACTTGGTAATATCACCACTCCATATGAAATTTCTAATATAATTGTCAACATCTTTAATCAAAATTACAAGCCACTTATATATCTAAAAGCTATAAGCCATAAAACAAAAAATAACCGAATTAATTGAACCCTGCCTTCGCTTTCCAAGAAACCAATTTATATTTCACCATATCAGCCAAAGGTTGGAGATATCTAGACCTTGGAACACCAACAAAAATCAGAACACTAAGACAATTAAAAGGAATAGCTCCATGATGTAATGACATTCTTAATTTTCCATTGAAAGCAGTAGAAATATCCGTAGTAAAAAAATTGGCTTTTAATTAAATTCATCCATTAACCTAAAACAAACCATAAGGCTACAAAAAAATCCATCAGATTAGACAAGGTTTTTTTTGTTAGCCCAACAAAAGATAAATATATCATCAACATAAAAACATGAAAAGGGAACATAGTCCCTTTAGGGCAACCATAAGGAGAATCTTTTGATATGAGATAAGAAGGGAAAAAACTCTGTTAAGAACCTCTTCAAATAGGTAGAAAAGGAGGGGAGATAAATGATATCATTGCCTTACACCCTTGTTGCAATCAAAGTTCCTTACCAAATTACCATTCATTATTTTGATAAAAAGTTGAGCCAAGTTGAGAATAGTCTGAATCTAGTTGGTGAAAATATAGTGAAAATAAAATTGTTGTAAGACCTGCAAAAGGAAACTCTAATTGAGCGTATGAAATGCCTTTTCTATATCAATTTTAATAGTAACATTACCTCTCTTAACCTTTTTGGACAATAGTTTGATAACTTTTGAAGCAATGCCTATACAATCCTTAATCTACCTACACTTAACAAAACCATTTTGATTATAAGAAATGATTCTACTAGAGACAACAAAAAGTCTATCAGCCAAAATCTTATATAACTTTGAATTTAAAGTTGACAACAATAATTGGTTGAAAATCTTTAATTGCATTAGCACTCAGAAACCTTCGGAATAAGGGAGGAAACATTGAAATTCATGCTAGAAAGAAACCAACTTAGAACAAAAAGATTGCCTACAACAACACAAACATTAGAATTAATGATATTTCATCAAGCATGAAAGAAAACTCCTTTATAGCCATCAAGAAGAGAGGCACTAACATAATTAAGAGCAAACATAACCTGCTTATTTTAATCATTGTCAAGGAACTTAGTTAAAACCTCATTCTCTTATTTGGAAACCAAATTAGGAATACATTTAGATATTAAACCACTTTTATGGTTTAGGGAGATAAAGGATCTATCTTCAACAACATATAACTCCTTATAATAAGCTAAGATATGATATTTAATATGCTTTCGATCTTCAATAAAATTATCTTCATGAAGAAGTTTTAAAATGCCACTAGAATTATGCATTTTCTAACAACAACAAAGAAAAAAAAATGTCCCTATCACCATCATTGAACAAAATTAACTTGGCATTCTCTTTCTAGTACATATCATGACTATCCAAAGGAAGATTCAACTCATCCATAGCCAACCTTTCTTTAGCAAGGAAGGGATTTAGATCATTGGAACTAACTAACTCAATCTAATCTTGTATGGCTTTTCAGAAATCTTGCTTCTCAATGGAAAAAAATATGTGTTCCTAAAAATTCCTATTCCAAGATTTAAGATAGAGTTTCTACCTTTGCAATTTCTTCTACATGATGAACATGATGTTGAACAAGGCCTTGATGCCTCCAAATCTCTATGGATTGCTTGAAGACTGGATGTAGCTTGTGTGTGTGTGTTATGATTAGTTTGAATTGTAAACCAACTCTTAGTTAGGATTTAAAGTTGGTTTAAATCAAATCCTTTTGAAAAAGAGTGTTTTACAAAGAAGTGAAAGAACAACCAGTTGTTTTATCGTTTCAATCGGTTGTTTGACACTTCGTGTTTTTGAAACAGGTTTGGCAAAGCTTGAATTGATTGACTTTGTTGTCAAACCAATTCAATCGGTTGTTTAAACAATTCAATCAATTGTTTTTTGAAATTTCTTAACAAAATTTGTTAAGTTTGGTAAATCTGTTTTAGCTGATTCAAAACTGTTTTGTCTCCTTCATTAAATGCGTTTAACTGCCTTTTGGAGTTTATGTAAGTGGTGTTAACGCAACTGGCTAAAGGGATAAGAGATTAATCTTTTAAAAAATAGTTTTCTCCACGATTTACATAAAGCTTTGGTTGAACTTGCCAAATGTGGAATATGATTGTGTGTAATCTTTTGTGATTCAATCTGTATCAAATGTGTTCTTTCCTTATTCTCTCTTGATTTGTAGAGAGTTGTGTTTCACAAAGTCAGAGGGTGTTTTGATCTATGGTGAGATGATTTTCCAAAGGAAATGTGTGTTCTTGAGGGGTTCAAGATCACTTCTTTGGTGTGTGTATGTTTGTAATCTGTGATTGATTGCATAGTGGAATAACCAGTGGTTTCTGGGGACTGAATGTAGTTATTGGTGTAAGAGTGAATCAGTATAAAGTTGTTGTGTGATTCTTTCTTTCCCTAATCTCAATTGTATTGGCTTTTAGTTGTTTTTATAAACTGCAACAACCGGTTGATTTTCTGGAAATCAACTAATGAGTGTTCAGAAACAAACTAGATGAAATTGAAGTGATTACAAGAAACAATGCTAGGTTGGTTTTCAAAGGTTACAATCAAGAGGAAGGAATAGACTATGATGAAACCTTTGCACCTGTGGCCAGATTGGAAGCTGTGAGATTGCTGCTTGCCTTTGCCTGCATGAGTGGTTTCAAACTGTTCCAAATGGATGTGAAGAGTGCCTTTTCAAATGGGTTTATTATTGAGGAGGTCTCTGTCTCACAACCACCTGATTTTAAGGATCATCAACATCCCAATCATATTTACAAGCTGAAGAACGCTTCAGATGGGCTCAAACAAGATCCAAGACAGTGGTATCATAACTATGAGAGAGGCAAAATTGATAAGACTCTTTTCATTAAAAAGTCCAAATGTGTTATCATTTTAGTTTAAATTTATGTTGATGACATCATATTTGGTGCTACTAATGATAGTTTATGTGAAGAATTTGTGGCAGCAATGCAAGGGGAGTTTGAAATGTCTATGATGGGAGAATTATCATTCTTCTTAGGGCTACATGTTAAGCAATCAAAGGATGTCATCTTCCTTAGCCAAACCAAGTATTACAATGAGATTCTCAAGAAGTTTGAAATGGAAAACTGCAAAGAAGCATCCACACCAATGTCCACAAGTTGTTATATGGATGCTGACTTGGTTGGAACATCAGTAAATCAAACCAAATTCAGAGGATTGATTGGTTCTTTGCTTTGTGATAACAACAAGTGCTATTAATCTCACAAATAATCAGATTCAGCATTCAAGGAGAAAGGACATTGAAATTCGCCATCATTTTATAGGAGATCATGTGAGCAATGGGGATTGTGAAGTTCATTTTATTGAAATTGGAAGACAACTTGCAAATATCTTCACCAAGCCACTGCCCAAGAAGAAATGAGTTGGTTATTCTTGATTCTCATATTCTCATATTCTCATATTCTTACTTAATTATGTTCTTAGCAACTTGTCTCACTCTATTTGAGAAGACAAGTAAGGGGAGATTTATCTGGCTTTATGTGTTGAACAACTGCAATTTATCTGGTTTTTTATATGGTTTAAATCTAGTGTATATTTGTTGCTGCTTTGCTATGATTCTGCACCTATTTCACTGGTTTTCTCACTGATTTTGTTGGTTTTCTAGTTGGAAACCACTTGATGAAAACTGGTTCATTAGTGTTGTTTAAACCTGCACTTTATTGCTATCTGGTACATGCACAATTGTTGTTTTGCAGGTGCTTTCAAATTCAAACAAAACAAGACAAGCAAACCAGGGATTTGCCTTCATCAAATAAGGGGAGATTTTTGAAGATAGACTTTGATGTCTCCAAATCTATGAATATTGGTTGAAGGCTTTTCTATTGCTTGTGTGTGTGGGTTTTGGGTAGTTTGAATTTGTAATCAACTCATAGATTTGATCCAAGGTTGTTTGATTTTAATCCTTTTTGAAAAAGATGTGTTTTCAAAGAGAAGTTGAAAATCAACCTGTTGAATTGTCGTTTCAATCGGTTTTTTACACTCAGAGGTTTTTGAAAAGGATTTGAAACTGTTTGACTTTGGTTGACTTTGCTGTCAATCCAATTCAATTGGTTGTTTCGAAAAATCAGCCGATTGATTTTTGAATTTTCTTAACAAAATTATGTTAAGTTAGCTCAATCTGTATTAATTGATTTGAAACTGATTTGGCTTTTGCATTAATTGTTTGTAACAACTTATTGGAGTATATATAATATGTTTTACGCTCCTAGTTGTTATTGATTCACAAGATTGCTTTCAAATCAAGTTTTTCCAAGATTTCTTAAGGCTTTGGATTCTTTCAACGAGTGGAAAAGGATTGCACTGTATTTTCTTCTTTACAATCTGTAATTGTATCAGGTGCAATAATTTTTTTTCTCTTGACAATTGTAATTATGTAATAACTGTTGGTGTCCAGATTCAGAGGGTGTTCTGAATTCTGTGTTGTGTTTGGCAAAGGTGGTGTGTGTTCTTGAAGGGTTCAAGATCACCACTTTGGTGGGTGTGTTGTAATCAAGGTGTTGTGATTGCATAGAGGAATTCTCATAAGTTTTCTGAGGACTGGATGTAACTCTTGGCTAAGAGTGAACTAGTATAAATTTACTGTGTGAATCCCTCATCTCTTTAAATCTATTTTTGCTTGAAGTTTGTAACTGCCACTATAAACAATCGATTGTTTCGCAAAAACAACCGGTTGATTTTCTGCTATTTTTGTGAAAACTGCTTTTAGTTTCAGTTGAACATTTTTGTGATTAATTGATTCTCTTTGGCCTTCATTGTACCTTCAAAATTTGCGAAAATTTTCTACAAACAATCCACCCTCCTCTTGTTTAAGGCCTACAATTCTAACAATTTCAACATTACTTAAGCTATCTCAACACGGAGTAACAAGGATAACAAGAATTCTACTTGACGAATCTAAGTGTGAAAAACCATGGAGAATTCTTAAGCAACAAAGAACTAACCTTTTGATGAATTACACCCCATAGTCGTAGCAAGCCAGTGCTCCTTCTCGATATATATAGGTGTATGTCTCGATCTTACTCGGGTATTTACTACACATTGAGTCAACTTAGTCACAATATTCATCCGCAGAGTGTCTGAACTCGAGTGATCATACTGACGTCGAGCTAGGTCGCCTTACCAGGCATTTAAACAACCAATCATACACACATGACGCCTACTCGGATAATCTTACCCAGGTAGGTTGTCTTATCGTGTGCGAACAAATAAACAAATCTAATGCACCATCTTTTAAGAACAACTTTTCATTGGGTGACCTCGTTAAAAAACCTTCGTGAGGGAAAAAGAGTGTCCCTTTAAACACTACATCGTTCAGAAAGAAAGCATTAACAAAATGTCTTAACTGAAATAAAATTTGAGATTCGCTCTATTCCACGTTCAAGGTACAGCACCCCCTCGAGAGTTTCAAGCTTGTAAGCCCCGTTTCTAAGCACCTCAACTACGCGGAATGGGCAGTCCACTTCAGAGACAACTTATTCTCCAACTGGTAGGGGTGAGCCTTTCGCATCACCAAGTCGGCAACCAGGAACCGATGAGGCTTCAACTTTGTCTTTTTCCTAGCTTCACCCTTCTCTTCAAAGCCTCGAAGTTAATGCGAGCTTGTTCGCGCACTTCATCTAGCAGATCCAGGTTCACCTTCCTTCCTTCGTTAGACTCCTCAATAACAAAGTTCTGGAAATGGGGAAAGCTGTCTTGGATATCAACTTGTATAATGGCGCCATACCCATATACCAAACTGAAGGGCGTCTCCGTAGTTGTTGATGAGGAGTTGTGATAAACCCACAAAATTCGAGGAACTTCTTCTGACCAAGTACCTTTGGCCTTCTCCAGTTTGCTCTTCAACCCTTTGAGCAAGACTTTTTTGGCAGACTCAACTTGGTCGTTCGTCTGAGGGTGTTCTATTGAAGAAATTATTTGTTTTGATGCTGAGCTTTGAGCATAGCTTGTACAACTGCTGACTTGCGAACTGGGTTCCATTGTCGGACACCAAGTGTCTAGGGATCCCAAAGCGACATACAATGTTTTTCCACACAAAATGTTGCACCTTGTGAGCAGTTATTTGTGTGACTGGCTCGGCTTCAATCCACTTCGTGAAGTATTCAATGGCTATTATGAGATACTTCATCTGACGAATCGCCAAAGGGAAATGAGCCAAGATGTTTATTCCCCAGGTATAGAAAGGCCATGGGCTATAGATTGACTGCAACTCCTCGACTGGTGTGTGATGCCAATCAGCATGCTTTTGACACTGCTTGCATCGTTGTGCATGCTTCACGCAATCCTCCTTCATAGTCGACCAATAATACCCAACTCGGACGACCTTCAACAAGAGAGCTCTTCCTCAGACATTACTTCCACAAATGCCTTCGTGAACCTCCCCCATGATGCAGGTACACTGATCCCCACTTACACAAGTGAAGATTGAGTGGGTATAACCATGATGAAGCAGCTTGCCATCTACAAGGGTATACTTTCCCGCATTCCTCTTAACCATCTTAACCTCCGTAGGGTTAGAATTGTTGGCCTAAAACAAAAGAGGGGGTGAATTGTTTTCAAACGTTTTTCGCAAACTTTGAAGGTATGGAGAAAGCCTATGAAGAATCAAAACTAAAGGATTAAGAATGCACAAATCACAAAACTATTTTTGTTGATTCCCAGAAACCACTGGGTATTCCACTAAGTAATCAACCACAGATTACAAAACACAAACATCAAAGAGGTGATCTTAAACCCTTTAAGAACACTCACCCTTTTTGATACACAATCACTACAAGTCAGAACACCCTCTGACTGTAGACACCAGTACCTTACAAGTTTTACAATTATGAAACGAATACAAGTAAAAACAGAAAATATCACACCTGATACACAAGGATTACAGTAGTTTCCTATTCAACTCTTAAACCAAAGGAAAGCCTTAAGCAATCTTGAAAATCTTTAATCTTTTTGGTAATCTGATCTATTTTCCTTCAGAGATGTAAACACCAGTTATATAGTCTCAAAAATATTCGTTTAAGACTTTTAATCAAGGGCCAAAACAATTTAGAATTATGGAAAAAAGATTTACCAAACTTAACAAATTTTGTTAAGATTTATAAAAAAAATCGATTAAAAACTTGATTCAATCGATTGAATTAGCCTTAACTGTGAGATCATCCAATTTCAGCTTTTTCAAATCTTTTTAAAAAACCACTAATTATAAAACAACCGATTGAAACGATAAACCAACAAGTTATTTTTCACTACTTTGAATAACACTTTTCTTTTGAAAGAACTTGATTGATCCAATTTTGGATTAAGCTAAGAGTGGATTGAAAAATTCTAATCTACCCAGAACCCATGCCCACAAGCAACAACCCAACCTTCAAGCAAACTTTATGGATTTGGATACATCAAAGCTTTAAGTTCAATAATCTCCCCTATTTGATGAAGGCAAATCCCTTATTTGCTCGAGATGTTTTGTTTGAATTTGTTGATACCTGCAAAACATCTAAAATATACAGTACCAGAGAGTAATCATATCCATATCCCCTTGCACCACCAAACCAGTTTTCACTATGTGATTTTCACAAGGAAAATCAACAAAATCAATGTGAAAAAACAGTATTAGTAAGATGCACAATCAGAGTTTCTGTAGCAGCTAACCAGCAATTAAACAACTTTAAACCAACAACCAAACAACATGGAAACTCAACCAAACCAGAAACCAAACTAGATAATTCTCAAAGCATACAAACAACATTGAAACTAAACCAAACTAGAATAATTCTCCCCCTATTTGTCTTCACAAATAGAATAATAGGAGAGATAAAAACAGAATTAAGAAAGAGTTCGAGAATCAATAATACCCAACACATTTCTTAAGAGAAAAAACCTATCCTTTGGCAAAGGCTTAGTGAATATGTCTGGCAGTTTCTTTGCTTTTTCAATGAATTTCACATCTCAATCTCCATTACTGACATGATCCCCTATGAAGTGATGACGAATCTCTATGTGCTTAGTTATGGAGTGTTGAATATGATTTTTGGTAAGATTTATAGCACTTGTATTGTCACACAGCAAATGCACCTTGCTAACTTTCAACCTAAAATCTTCTAGTTGTTGTTTAATCCAAAAAGTTTGTGCACAACAACTTCCAACAACAATGTATTCGGCTTCAGCAGTTGAAAGGACTACACAAGCTTGCTTTTTGCTATGCCAAGATATGAGACTTGAGCCAAGAAGATGACAAGTCCCACCTGTGATTTTTCTATCCAATTTGCATCCTACAAAATAAGAATCAAAATATCCAACTAAATGCATAGGAGAATGAGAAGGATGCCATAATGCAATTGATGTTGTCCCCTTTAGATACTTCAGCATTCTCTTGGAAGCTTTAAAATGAGACTCATTTGAACTAGATTGATATTGTGCACAAAGACAAACTGCAAACATGATACTCGACCTACTTACAGTGAGATAAAGCAAAGATCCAATCCATACCCTGTATTTGGTTTGATCCACTAATGTTCCAGCCAAATCACCATCCATGTAGTAGTTTGTGGACATTGGTGTGGATGCCTCTTTGCAGTTTTCCATCTCAAATTTCTTGAGAATCTCCTTGCAATACTTGTTTTGGTTAAGGAAGATACCATCCTTTGATTGTTTGACCTGCAAACCCAGGAAGAAGGATAATTCCCCCATCATGGACATTTCAAACTCCCACTGCATTGTTGTCACAAATTCTTCACAAACACAATCATTAGTGGCACCAAATATGATATCATCCACATATATTTGAACTAAGATGATAGATTTTGATTTCTTAATGAAAGGATTCTTATCAATTTTCCCTCTCTCATAGTTATGAGATAAGAGAAAATTGCTAAGTTTCTCATACCACTGTCTAGGAGATTGTTTGAGCCCATACAAGGCCTTTTTCAGCTTATAAACATGATTGTGATGTAGATGACCCTCAAAGCCGGGTGGTTGAGAAATATACACCTCCTCATTGATGAACCCATTTTAGAAGGCACTCTTCACATCCATTTGAAATAGCTTGAAGCCACTCATGCAGGCAAAGGCAAGCAGGAGTCTCATAGCTTCCAATCTAGCCACTGGTGTGAAGTTTTCATCATAATCTATGCCTTCCTCCTAGTTGTAGCCTTTGGCAACCAATCTAGCCTTATTCCTTGTTATCACCCCTGTTTCATCAATTTTATTTCTATATATCCATTTGGTTCCAATCACATTCATGCTGTCAAATTGAGGAATCAGAGTCCACACTTCATTTATGGTGAATTGGTTTAGCTCATCTTGCATGGCAACAATCCAACTTTCATCCTTTAGTGCTTCACCTACAGATTTTGGTTCAATTTGAGACAAAAATGCCATATGTTTACGGAAACTAGACACAAAGGTTCTAGTAGAACATCCCTTTTGAATTTGTCCTATGATATTTTCCACTAAGAGATCCCTAAGAATCTTCCATTCTTTAGGAAGATTACTTTGTTGCAGAATTTCAACCGGTTGATTCGCAGATTCAATCGATTGTTTTTCTGAGCAGGATTCCAGCTTCTCAATGGAGATGTTCTGTTCATCATCTTCTGCAAGATTCTTCCTGGATTCTTGTGCTACATGATTAGACTTATAAAAAAAAATATGTATAAATTCTTCTATAGTCATAAGCCTTTTATTATATACCCTATAAGCATGGCTAAATAAAGAATAACCAAGAAATATACCAACATCTGCTTTCTCATCAAACTTCCCAAGTCTTTCTTTACCATTGTTGAGGACGTAGCACTTGCATCCAAACACCTTCAGATGCCCAATATTAGGTTTCCTTCCATTGAACAATTCATATGGAGTCTTTTTTAAGATTGGTCTTATGAGAACCCTTTTCATCACATAGCATGTAGTGCTGAAAACATCTGCCCGGAAGTACTTTGGAAAGGAGGATTCACTCTACATGGTTCTTGAAAGCTCTTCAAGAGACCTATTCTTCCTCTCCACAACTCCATTCTGCCAAGGAGTTCTAGGAGCAGAGAAATTATGGAAGATTCCAAGCTTTTCACAGTATGAACTGAACTTTTCATTTTGGAATTCCCCACCATCATCACTGCGGATAGTACATATGTTGTTGTAGCTGGTGTTTACAGCCTCTTAGCAAGCTTTTTCAAGGCAGCAAAAACATCACTCTTTGATTCTAAAAATAGTGTCCAGGTGAACTTAGAAAAGTCATCAACAATAACAAGAGCATAGTAATTCCCACTAAGACTCATAGTTCTTGAAGGACCAAATAAATCCATGTGGAGCAGCTCAAGGGATTTTAAAATGAAAACCACATTTTTCAGCTTAAAAGAATGTTTAATTTGTTTCCCCTTTTGACAAGCTTCACATATATGGTCTTTTTCAAACTTGAGCTTGAGTAATCCAATCACAAGATCTTTAGATATAAGCTTATTCAAATGATGCATGTGAATATGAGTTATTCTTCTATGCCATAACCATGATTCCTCATGTTTGGTTAGAAGACAACCAATGGATGTAGGATGTGAGATATCAAGATGATAAATGTTGTTGACCCTTTTACCAATCAACAATACTTACTGTGAATTTGGTAAACGTATCTCACAAGTGCTGGATTTGAAGGTTACTTGATAACCTTTATCACACAGCTGACTAATGCCAAGTAGACCATGCTTCAAGCCTTCTACATATAGAACATCATGAATAAGGAAGTTGCTCTTGTCACCAATGGTGCCTCTCCCAAGAATCTTCCCTTTATTGTTGGGTCCATAGGTCACATGCCCTTTTTGCTTAAGGATAAGGTTGACAAACTTGGATTTCACCCTTGTCTTATGCTTAAAGCACCCACTGTCCAGGTACCACATATGCTGATTTTCTATCAAGGGATCCTGCATAAGACAAAATCAAGTACCAAGATTTGGTCCCCTTACAAATTTGGGTCCATGAGCATCAATTGGATCCTTTGAACCCTTAGGATTCTTGGGAATCCACTTCATAACACCTTTAGGAGCAGACAATTTCCTAATTTTACAGTACCTAACATAATGACCTCTTTTCATGCAGTAAAAACATGTAACAACCAGTTGTTTTGATTTTTCAATCGGTTATTTTTCTATTACAATGGAGTAAGGCTTTGAAAATCCATTTTTCTTACTCTGTGGATAGAAACCCAAACCAGATTTTAAAAAACACATTTTTGAGATGCTAGAACAGTCTCAAAGTTTGATTTTTCTTTTGAAAGCTTATTTACAGTTTTTCACAAGGTAGTTAACCTTCTTTTCAAGAGATTCACAATTTTCACAAAAACTAGAGTTGCACTTGCAAGAAGAATTTTTTATAAATCAATTCTAGATTTTCAAAATCAATTTTCGAATTTTCCAGCTCTTCTTCCGGTGCCTTACCTGTATTTTCCAACCAATTATTTAAACCTTTCAAACGGTTGTTCTTCTTGCTAACATACCTGTCATTGGTGTGACTTTTGTTGTTGTTCTTCTTTAAGAACTTGCTGAATTTCTTTGACAACAAGCTAAGACTCTCTTCTTCACTGTCATCACCTGAATGTTGACAACTTCTGTTCCCAACAGCCTTCAATGCAATTGTCCTCACATAAACCCTCATTCTCTTGAACATTTAGCATGTTCATCTCTAACTCGTGCTCTCTCAACTTTCCAAATAATGGTCATGGAGGTTAGATCCTTTGATTCAGATATGGCTGTAACCTTGGGTTGCCATGATCTATCAAGACACTTGAGAATTTTGATATTTATCTCCTCTTTATCAAATGTTTTTCCAAGACTAAAAAGATGATTTACAATGTGAGTAAACCGTTTTTGCACTTCTACAATTGTCATAACAAATTAAACTGCAGAGTGCCTGTACTCGGGTGGTCGTATCGACACCGAGCTAGGTTGTCTTACCTGACACTAGATAACCAATTTATACACAGGGCGCCTATACTCGGATGACTCTATACACTCCGGACTAGGACGTCTTAACATGCCTTATTGTTTACCAATGCAGTGTGCCTACTCGGCTAATCGAGTTACGTCTTACCATGCCTTATTGATTGCCAATGCAGTGCGCCTACTCGGCTGACTGAGTTACGTCTTACTATGCCTTATTGCTTGCCAATGCAGTGCGTTTACTCGGCTGATCGAGTTATGTCTTACCGTGCCTTATTGCTTGCCAATGCAGTACGTCTACTCGACTGACCGAGTTACATCTTACTTTGCCTTATTGCTTCCCAATGCAGTGTGTCTACTCGGTTGACCGAATTACGTCTTACCATGCCTTATTGCTTGTCAATGTAGTGCGCCTATTTAACTGACCAATTTACGTCTTACCATGCCTTATTAGGGCGTTAATAGACTTTCTTATAACGTATAAATACATGAAAAAATACTTTTCCAAACAAATTGACTTCGCATACTAAATGCATAATACGACTTTGCTAACGTGAGATGAAACGTACAAAGCGACAAAAATAGCCCTTAACAAACAAGTTAAATCTTCAATAGTTGGCACCCCTCTGGGTCAGCCGAACCACTCGCTGCTTCAACTTAACCTGTACACAATGTCAAGCTAAGAAAAACACGACTCTAAACAACACAATCAAAATGTATCAAAATAAATATGATAAAATGCAATTGAATTTGATTTAATATCATCCTAAACTGAGCCAACCTAATCCGAGAAAATCCTGAAAGAATAATCATGGAATATTTTTGTATACTATTTTGGTGAGAAAAATGATTACACATTTGCAATGGAAAACTAGCTAAAGAAGGAAAATAGTGGAGTGGTGTGACCGGCATGAAAACTGATTAAAGTCTTTTTTAAATCTCTCTTATATTAATTGGTGTATAGTAGGAATTTGAAGATTGGAGTGTAAAAATGTAAAAAGAGATAAACACACCAAAATAGTACTAAGAATCTAACTCAACACATAATGTGTTTAAAAATAATAAAAAGTAGATGTGGGTAAAGTATTTTCCAACATGAATGTTAATATTATATGTAACAATTCTATACTAAATTATAACAAGAATTTTTTAATTTTTTTTACTGAAATGTGAATTTTATGTGAAGAGATGGAGTAATGTTACTTTAACAACTATACAATAAAAATATCATGTAACACAATGTAATTTTAAAATTATCTCATCTATTTATGTAAAGTCTATATTTTAACAAAAAATTATTTATCTTTCTATAGTTAGAATCTGATGGAAAAGATTGTTAAGATATCAACAATTTTCTAAAATTCCAAAATGAAAATAACATGTTCCATGCAAAATGAATAGGTAAAAAAGGATTTGGTAGCATTAGGTAGGAAAGGGTTTGGTAGGCAGACAACATCTGCAAATGAGTTGTGCCGAAAGATACAATGCCTTTTCTTTCCCATTTTTTCTTTCTCCCATTATTATTAACTACATAGCTACCTCCTTCGTCCTTTCTTTCCTACACCATAACACCACTTCACATTTTGGAATCCTTCTGGATCACATTTTTTAATCAACTCCACCAATTATTTTAGTTTCTTTAATCGCCAACTTGGGATGTTTTATCTAGTATTGGTTGCATCATTGTTACGCAGGAACAGTGAGAAAAGGATAAGAAAGAAGAGCAAGACGCTATTAAGCGGACAAATATGGGTCTTGTAAGTTTCATAGATCATGACTCATCTCCGTGTGGGACTGTGTCATACACTTTCTCAGTTATTTTTGGTTGGTAGAGACCACTCCCTCCCACCTTTCTTTTACTTTCTTCATGCTTCTCAAACTGAAGGCTCATTAACAACCCCCCCCCCCCCCCCCTCTCCTTATTCCTTTTTATTATTTTTTTTTCTTTTTTTTTTTTCATTTTAATAATTTTGTTTTTTATTTTT
>Ga0123342_1004792_pt1 | contig 20301 bp, 10 predicted proteins | sample Turbeawhitnodule_FD_89960 | JGI IMG/M metagenome (GOLD analysis project Ga0123342, IMG submission 89960) | Root nodule microbial communities of legume samples collected from Mexico - Turtle bean Mexico white nodule | ecosystem: Host-associated > Plants > Roots > Nodule | place: Mexico: Nepantla... | reverse complement strand
CATGTGGAGTAAAAACGACACAACAATTTAGTGAACTGGTTATCTTACTAATGGACATGAGATTTAAATTAAAAGAAGGAACACAAAGAACATCTTTGAGAGTGATTTTGTCATTGAATTTAAGTGTGTCTGTAGATGAGATGGGCGCAGTTGAGACCGTGGGCAGATTAACATTTAAAATAAATGATGATGAAGTGTGTGTGAAAAATTGTGAATAAGATGCAATGTGATCGGTTGCTCCGCTATCCAAAATCCATGGTTTCGTAAAAGCAGAATTAGAAGAGGGTTATGGGCAAGCAGACCTGCAGAGCTAACAAACGTGTTACTTCTACCGTTATTGTTGAGCGAGTAAATAGCCCTTGCCAATTGCTGAATTTGCTCGGCACTGAAGCGTTGTACGAGGTTTCTATTGGACTCGTTACTGGCCTTCTTTGTCAGACATGATTTTTTATTTAGGGGATAAAAATGGAGAGGTTGTCAGGGCATCAAAATCGGTGTTATGATACCATATAAGAAAATGATAAAAAATGGGAAGAAGAAGAGATGTTTCTTATTCTTTTCTTATGTGTATATTACATCACATCACTTCATGTATAGGAAATATACAGGAGTTTCTCTCTCAAAAAATTACAATCTAATTAGGTAGGATACTAATGATGAGATTCTATAATTATTAAATTAATTACATATAATTGGGTACAATATCGTTAAATATTGCATACAATAATTACATATAATTTGATAATTATTATTTCCTTAATAAACAACTTTCAAGAACAGGTCGTACAATTACTTTTTCTGAAAATTTAAAATTACATTACATTATATCATTTACATAAGTCTAAACAAACGATTCCTCGTTGAAAGCCACAGCACTACAATCTTTCATGTTAGACCTAAAACGCTTGCTTTTGCGAACAACCTATGTATGTAGTATACGTTTAAAATAATTCTATTTTTTTAACAGGTTAACTTAAAGAACTAAAGAGTATACACTCAAAATTCTTACTTTAAAAAAGGTAACTTGTTTGTTATTTAACAATCGTGGCTTAAATTCAACGGTTTTTTCAATCAAAATCGACTGTTACTTGTTCAGATAATTTTCTGACCTTATTTCATTTTTTAAATCAAATATTTAAACATTAAATTATTTTTATTAATTTAGGGACATTAGAAGAATTTATGAGAAGCTTATTTAAAATTATAAAAATATTTATCATTGTGGACATTTTTTTTTTCTAACAAGCTTCTTAAAGTAGCTCATCCAAATACTTTTTATTAATTCACAAAAAATATTGCTAATTCATTATGATTATTTGATTAAGTTATTTATCAAAATGCACCCTTTTAATAAGTCAGGAAAAACATTATAATAAAGTGAAGAATTATTTCACATTTCATTCAATTATTTACTTATCAAGTTGTTGACACGAAGTATTATTTTCTGCAATCATTATTTTCAGTTGAATAACCTCTTACAAGCATCACTAGAAAATTTCCTCCTAACATCACTTTGCTTATTTGATTGTAAATAAGGGATGGAAGTTGTTGTGAGGTTAATAAAATATTTTTTATATTAATTAAAAGAAATGAATGCTCATTAAGATGTTTTTTGAATTAAAATTCCAATATGTACCATACGAAGTGACCACACTTTAAAATAAAGTGTTTTTAAAGTAATACATGAACTAAAATGGGAATTATATTGTTGATTAATTCAAGTTGAGAATTGATCCATTATAGTGATGAATGCTACGAAAGTAAATGACTAACAAGCGTGTATTCTTTTAATTGTTGAAAATTTGAAAGTAATTATCAAGAAATGTAGTATTATAGAACTAGTTCAACTCTAAAAATAAATCGATGTGCGTAATTAATGGTATAGAGATTTTCGAATTATGGAGATAAAAAATATTATTTATTATTAAATCAGGCCAATAAGAAGGTTAGATATAGAAAATTTATATATATTAAATGATATATAAAGAAAAAAAAATAATTACACATTAGATTAAGAACACTTGTTTGTTTTGACCTTTTGACCGCATTGAATATTTTGAATTTAAGATCGTCTGCGATTTTGTTTGGAACAAAATTTATTTTGGTGTAATTTCTTTTTGTAATATTAATAATTCTCTTATAAAAATATTCTAACCTTTTTACACCCATTAAGTAAATTTGAACTGCATATGGTAGGAGTCATGTCATAACATTTCCCTTGTTGGATTCTACAGAGAAAAAGGAATATCATTTGGTAGGAATTGATTTTTCTGTTAAGATCTACTTGCTGTTATTTTATTTTATCTTATTTCGAAGCACTATCTATTTATTATTTGTTTAAATGATGTTGAGGCATGTTTGAGCTCTATAAATATGGTGGAAGCGGTTGATTGTGAAGAAGAAAGTAGCAGAGAGTGAAATGGGTAAGAAGCACGAGGGTTGGGAGCGGAGGAGTAGTTTGCAGTGGTGTGGAACTTTGTGGCCTCAGCCGCACTATCCTTCGCCGAAGCGGATGGAAGCCGGAAAGTCGGTGGCGGAACTGGAAGGATCCGAGAGCAAAGTGGTTGTGTTCAGCGTTATGGGAATGACGTGTGCTGCGTGCGCCGGATCCATTGAGAAAACCATCAAACGCTTACCGGGAATCCGAGAGGCCGTTGTTGATGTCTTGAATCACAAGGCTCAGGTTCTTTACTTCCACTCAATGGTTAACGTGAGTCTCCAACATCTCTCCATAAACTTTACTTCAATATTCTCATCATTTCTTGCTCTGCTTTTCCTACTTTAACTATTTCTTATTCCCTTTTCAACACATTCATCTTTCTCTTTACATCAAAATTGCTTAGTTTTCTGAGTTGTTGAAGAAAATCTCAAAAGTTTTTATGCAGCACGATAAATAATTCTACTCACAAGATTCTGTTCCTACTTTCTAAACTAAATTATTTTCTGTAAAATTAAATGTGCTATTATAAATTAATTATAATAGTTGTTTAGGTCAGTTAACGAAATTGAAGAGGCGGCATATGCATAAATAACATTCTGATTCAAGTTAGCAGATTGTGGACCGAAAGTACATGTTTAGCAAGAAGTTTTATTTAATTTAAAATGACCCTTCGACATCAATTAGTTAGTGTTTATGGGATTATTTAAGTAAATTTTAATCCTACGTTCATGATATAATTATTGGCAATTGATCTTAGGTGAAATTTCTCTAAATTTTCTATTCTTAATCTCTTCAATCATTGTTAGTGATTAACGTCTAAAATATTATAATCATGGCAAATGATCGTGTTTCGAAAGTAAGTGGATGGTCAAAAGGTGAGTAAGGGATCAAAGATCTCGAAAGTGCCGAAAATTTGTCTAATTAATTAAATCGATCGAGTTATCATTTGCTAAAGACTCAATAATTATGTTTAAACCTTTCAATGTTTTTTTTGTGACATTTCACTGTTGTAATTTATAAAGGCTCTATTGCAAGAATATGATATGACGCACATATTGCATATATTAACCATTTTTTTTATCTTTATTTTCATCATACTAAGTCAAATACGGTCATTTTATAAAGAATAAAGCATATATATAACTACGGATAAGAGTCAGGATATCTTTTATCTACATTCATTGCTATTCATATAAAAAAAATATTATATTAAAATTATAACAATAAAAATAAATAGAATGTTGTAATAAAATAGTAATTTATAAAATTATAATTTGAATATAAAAGAAAATAGAAGTGCCAAAATATCATAATTCTAGCATGGTTGAAACTTGGTAGTTGCGTGTCAGAATTTCTAAGTTGAGACTCAGTGCTATTGTTATTGTATATACATGTATTTTATGTATTTTTGTAAGCAATAGTTGGATGATAACATATAATATATTCGTACGTATGCAAAGGTGGTGCGATAAGATCATGAGTGACTGTTTCGTTTGCTTGTTTTTCCAGTTTCGTTTTTCTCATGAAAATGAAATCACTGATAGACCAATCACGTTCTTCCATACAATAGAGATGCCTTTTTTTAGTCTCTCCCGTGAACAACCCTAAAAATAGAGCATCATTTTAGATTCACTTAAATGATTTTTTACCTCTTCATAACTTTTCATATTGTTTTCAATATTTTTTAATAAAAAAAATTACTTATTTTTTTTATCTCCCATAAATTTTGTTGTGAAGTTTATAGTTTATTAATGTTATTTTAAATAATGCTGCCCAGCTTGTGCACGTATATGCTTTCTTTTTCCGTTTTAAAAGTCGATGATTAGGCCACATATACCTCCCGAAATTTTCCTCGGCTGATTCGAATTAATGGTTGTCCTATTACCACTTTTTATGATGTGCTCCACTTTCTTCCTGTAGCCATTTTCATTTGTATATCCCACTCAACATAAATCTCTTCTACCAGATCTTCTTCTAACAATATAACACTACTATCTAATCTTATAAACTTTAGCATATGTAAGGAATTTAACTGTTGATGTAGGGAGATGGTAAAACAATTTTATATTCTTATTTAATTATAAATAACTATTTTATACCAATTCAATCACTCTTTTTATATTCATACATTATACACAACTCATAAATGTAAATAAACAAATACCTAAGAGAAGATTAATTTAACCAATACATATTTATAATATAAATTAAAAAAATTTAAACATATATATAATTTTAAGTTTTGAGTTTTAAAAACTCAAATCAATTTAATAATAAAAAAATCTTTTATTGGTGATTAATAAATATAAAATTTGGATATCATATAGTTTTATTCTGTATGAAACATCTAAAGTTCAATTAATTTCTCTACTATACAATACAATGATAGTTTGATAATTCTTAGAGTTGTATATACTACTCTACTTTTGTTATCATTATATCATTAGTTGGATAAAAATGTGTTTCAATTATATCATTATATTTAACACAGGAGGAGAGGATACGCGAGGCCATTGAAGATGCTGGATTTGAAGCCAAAGTTATTGAAGAAGAGTCGAACTACACCTCAACACAAATATGCCGCATACACATACGAGGCATGACTTGTACTTCTTGCTCCACCACTATTGAATCAGCTCTACAATCCCTTTATGGGGTGCATAAGGCAGGAGTGGCCCTAGCAACAGAAGAAGCAGAAGTCTACTATGACCCCAATATCCTCACCCACAACCACCTAATGGAAGCCATACAAGACACCGGGTTCGAAGCCATACTAATAAGCACAGGGGAACACATGAGCAAGATTGAGTTTAAAATTGATGGAATAAAAAACGACCAATCCCTTAGCGCTATTGAGCGCTCTCTCCATGCACTCCCTGGTGTTGAAACTATAGACATATATCCGGACATTAACAAAATTGCCATAACTTATAAACCACACAGGACAGGACCAAGAACCTTCATAGAAGTCATAGAATCCACTGGATCAGGGTGTTTTAAAGCGGTCATATTTCCAAATGATGAAGGAAGAGAAGCACTTAGACAGCAGGAAATTAACCGGTGCTTCAAGCTTTTCATATGGAGTTTGGCTTTTACCATTCCTGTTTTCTTGACATCCATGGTCCTCATGTATATACCGGGAGTTAAACGTGTTTTGGATATCAAAGTTGTCAACATGTTGAGCATTGGACTTCTCTTGAGGTGTAATTTTGCTACCCCTGTGCAGTTTATCATAGGGAGACGGTTCTATGTTGGGGCATATAAAGCATTGCGGAAAGGTTCTGCTAACATGGATGTGTTGATAGCATTAGGGACAAATGCAGCATATTTCTATTCTCTCTATGTTGTGGAAAGAGCTGTTTTCTCTCGGCATTTGAAAGGAAGCGATTTCTTTGAGACCAGCTCTATGCTTATTTCTTTTATTCTGTTGGGGAAGTATTTGGAAGTGTTAGCAAAGGGGAAGACATCTCAGGCCATTGCAAAGCTTATGAACTTGACACCTGAGACAGCGACCTTGTTAACTCAAGATGACGAGGGGAATGTTGTTAGTGAAAAACAAATTGATAGTCGGTTGATACAAAAGGACGATGTGATCAAGGTTGTTCCTGGTTCAAAAGTAGCATCGGATGGCTTTGTCATATGGGGAGAGAGTCATGTAAATGAGAGCATGATAACCGGAGAGGCAAGGCCTGTAGCAAAGAGGATGGGTGATATGGTGATTGGAGGCACTATGAATGAGAGTGGGGTTATGCATGTTAAGGTGACAAGGGTTGGATCAGAGAGTGCTCTCTCCCAGATTGTTCAACTTGTTGAGTCAGCCCAGATGGCTAAAGCTCCTGTTCAAAAATTTGCAGATCATATTTCTAAATATTTTGTTCCTCTGGTAAACTTAGCACTAACTACATTTACTGATTTTTATCTTTTTTAGTTTTTACTGATGGAGTCAGTCAGAGGAAATTCATCTATGCTCACCAGTTCCCTTTTTTTTGCAGGTCATTGTGCTTTCTCTTTCAACATGGTTCTCCTGGTTTCTAGCTGGTAAGTTACATGCATACCCGAAATCTTGGATACCATCCTCCATGAACGACTTTGAGCTTGCACTTCAGTTTGGGATTTCGGTCATGGTCATTGCCTGCCCTTGTGCTCTAGGTCTAGCCACTCCTACGGCTGTTATGGTTGGTACTGGAGTTGGTGCAACACAAGGTGTGTTGATCAAAGGGGGGAAAGCATTAGAAAGTGCAAACAAGGTAAGTGAGTAGTGTGACCTTGACATTAACAATACAGAAATTCTATAGGTACACTCTTTGTTGTGGGGTGATATTATGTGGGTTCCACAGTCTCTCTCAGTAAAGAGTAAGTTTTGTAGCATTTATGTTGATGTAAAATTCACAATCACAACTTGCAATATTGCAGGTGAATTGCATTGTGTTTGACAAGACAGGAACACTCACAGTTGGGAAGCCAGTGGTTGTCACTACAAAACTCTTCAAAAATATGTCAATTGAAAACTTCTATGAATTTACTGCTGCAGCTGAGGCAAGTCTTATTCCATTTACCATAACTACTTGAATCTGAAATTATATTTAAAAATAGTATTTAAAGTTATATCTTAATTAGGTGAATAGCGAACATCCAATAGCTAAGGCCATAGTTGAGCACGCCAAAAAGACCACAGAAGAACAACATCATTCCTGGCCAGAAGCACACAACTTTGTTTCTGTTTCAGGCCATGGAGTAAAGGCCATTGTCCTAAACAAGGAAATATTGGTTGGAAATAAAAAGATGATGCTGGATCATAACATAACCATTTCAGCAGACGCTGAAGAAATACTAGCAGAAGCTGAAAGCCTGGCTCAAACTGGGATTTTAGTATCCTTGGATGGAGAAGTCGCTGGAGTTTTGGCTGTATCTGATCCATTGAAACCTGGCGCCAATGAAGTTATTTCCATTCTTAATTCCATGAAAATTAAGAGCATCATGGTGACAGGTGATAACTGGGGTACTGCCAATTCCATAGCCAGACAAGCCGGTATTGAAACTGCCATAGCAGAGGCTCAACCCGAGACTAAAGCAACTAAAATAAAAGAACTGCAGGTATAACAAAATCACTGCCCCAAACAATGCATAATTAAACATCCTTCTAATTTTTTTGACGTAAATTCGCTATAACAAAAACATCATCTAATCCATATAATATTATACAACCTTTACCCAACTTTTGAACAGGATATAACTGTGAATGCATTAACTGTGAAAAAATCGTAGACCTATTCAATCACAAGTTGCTATGAACTAAAAATTTATTGATTAAAATATGGATGTGATTAATTAATTGGAGAAGTTGAGACAGGCTTCTGGGTACACGGTGGCGATGGTGGGAGATGGCATCAACGACTCACCAGCACTTGTGGCAGCTGATGTTGGAATGGCAATAGGTGCAGGCACAGACATAGCAATTGAGGCTGCAGACATTGTTCTGATGAAGAGCAACTTGGAGGATATAATAATTGCCATTGACCTTTCAAACAAAACCTTCTCTCGTATACGTCTAAACTACTTTTGGGCTTTGGGTTACAATGTCCTAGCCATTCCAATTGCTGCAGGCATTCTTTACTCCCCCACTAGATTTCGCTTACCACCATGGATTGCTGGAGCTGCAATGGCTGCCTCTTCTATCAGTGTGGTTTGCTCATCCCTTTTGTTAAAGAATTACAAGAGACCTACCAAGCTAAACAACATGGAGATCAATGGTGTCAAGATTGAATAATCATTCCAAATCTCTCATTTCTTTGTTGGGGCTGTAAATAAAACACCTAATCAAACTAGATATGTATTTACAAATATGTAGAAACTGACACTAAATTTTTAATGTTAAAAGTACTTGTACATCTTTTGTTTAATGTTTATTAAGGGTGATATTTTTTTCAATTATAATTAATGGGATAAACTACTCTGTCAATCTATTTTGATCCAGTAGTAAATTTAGTAAAAAAATTGATTCAATTTGATTAATATAATGAAAGTTGAATTCAATTTATTCATTAACTATTATTGGATGATATTCAATTCATCCATGAAAAAATACTTAAAAAATCATTTTTTGAAATAATAAAATTTAAAAGTTTTCAAACTTAATTTAAAAAATTTAAAATTATATTTTTGAAATTTAAAAAAAAATATAAATTAAAAAATCACTTATAAAAGACTAGTTAAATTAAATAATTCATTAGATTTTGAGAAACGCATATGATAAATAGTCCTCTTTTATATTCTGGTAATGGATGAACTAGATAGATAAATATTATAAGTGAGTGCAAATCTTACTTTTATGAGTCGCAATTTTGTAAGATTGAGTTAGACTTAAAGTTTCACTTCCCAAATCTTTTAGGAGCTCTAGGTCATCTCTTTGGTTTCTCTTCTCCTTATTCTTTCATTGTGGCAAGTCAAACCCTAAACTACCTCACTAATTCCTCCAATCCATACTATTTTAGCACTAATGAAAATATAGCATGGTTCTCATTTCTTTCCTATTAAACGAGAACAATTATTATGAATGGACGCGATCTGTACAAACATTCCTGATAAGCTGCGATTTGTTGACGAAAGTCTTCCGCCACCACTCCTCACTAACAATAATGAAACTGACAATGTTTTGATGAATATAGTGGAAGTTTCAAATGGAAGACATGGTAGAGGCAGAGGTCACATTTTGACTGGACGAGATGGAAGGGGAAAAAATTCCCATTTTTGTACGTATTATGTTAGAATTAATCATACAGTGGACACATGTTATCATAAACATAGTTTTTCACCGGGTTACAAATTCAAGCAAGGAGCAACAAAATATGCTAATATGGTTGCATTCGTTAATGCTCAAGAAGATAATACTCCTTTCGAGGTTAATCCAACCAATTATAACATTCAAATTTCTCAAGAACAGTACAACAATTTATTGGCTTTGATCCAACAATCATCTTCTCAAAACTCATGCTTTGAATCATATCAATACATCTCAAATCAATTCAGCCAAATCAGGAAAGTTTTCTAGTAATTGGGTATTAGACAGAGGGGCACAAATCATACATGCTACAATAAAAAACTTTGATATTTTAGAATGGGATATTTTACTCATGATATGTTGAAAATTGTCTTCATATTACTCAAATATTTCCATAGGTTGTGTTGATCCTTGTGATATATGTCATTTTGCTAAACAAAAGTGACTACCTTTTCCTGCTAGTTTTAATAAATCAACTATTTTTTTATTTGTTTCACGCTAATATATGAGGTCATTTGAATCATATTTCTATTGAAGGGTATAAATATTTTTTAACTCTTGTAAATTATTTTACTCGATATACATGGATTTGTTTAATGAAAACTAAAGTTGAACCATGTACATATTTACAAAATTTTATCAACATGATTGAAAGTCCGTTTAGTACTCATTTGAAAGTATTAAGAAGCGATAATGGTCCAAGGTTCTTTATGACTGATTTTTTAATAGAAAAGATATTGTTCATCAAACTAGTTGTGTGGAAACTCCACGTCAGAATAGTGTTGTTGAATGCAAACATCAACATATTTTGAATGTCGCTCATGTACTGATTTTTCAATTTCAATTACCTCTTTGTTTTTTGTCATATGTTGTCAAACACTCGTGCTAATTTAATCAATATAATTCTTATTCTTCTTTTACATAATAAATCACCATATCAAATTGTTTATAAGGTGATACAAGATTTGTCTCATATAAAAAAAATGGTTACAAAATGGGGGTAAAGGACAAGCTTGGTTTAGAGGTAGAAAATGTATTTTTCTCAGTTACAAAGGGGTAAAATGTTTTACTCTTTTTTATATGAATCAAATGAATATTTTTGTGACACAATATGTTATTTTTTATGAAAATCATTTTCTTTTTTTTTAAGGATAACACTAATACCAATATGGACACACATAATCCGTTTAAACATTTGATTCCTTCTATTTTTTTTATAATGATATCATTGTATCTACATATGTTAGTGATATTGTTCTTTCAATTTCTAAAACGGTATTACCATCCACTACTCATTATGATTCACAACCTTCATTTTTCGAGTTTTTACTCATCTCAAACAACAATTTGAATACTTGAAGGATTATCACATTATATTCTTCTCTTCAAAAGATGAAGTTACTGAATAATGTATTATTTTTTCAACTTATTTGTGACTTAAATGAAGCACATATTTTACTTTTGCTTACAGATGTGGTCGTGACTATGGCGTGTTTGAATTTATGTACTCTGGCATCAGATGTGAATCTTTCGTGAATGTAGGGTTCCTAGCTATTCAAACGTGATTCTGTACATGGGGAATTCTTTATCCAAACACGCATTAAGTGTGAATTTACTTTGACAAACAATGGGCAACTTTTGTAGGGTAGAGGACGATGATAAATAGGAGACAAAAACTAAGACTATATTTAAAGTGAGTGTGCACATGAATTGGGGAGGGGCCAAATAGTTTCCGACTTCTCACGAATCTTTGGAATTAATGTAGTAGTTGGTTGAACACACTCATGCCATGCTTCTTGGAAGAAAAGCCCATACTCTCAAAGTTTGGAGAAGAAAGATATAAATTAAAATAAAGGGTGTGGCATTAATGGCACTATAAAGTAAATAAAGCCCATGACTTTAGCCCAAATTGAAAGGTTCAGCCCATGCTGCAATTAAAGCTCCCATTAACATATTTCAATCCACATCATGCTCTGAAAAATAAAATTATTATCAAACTAATTTTATATATTTTCAGGAATCCGTTAATAGATATCTTATAATAAAAATGTGGTTTTTGTAGAAAATGAAAAATGTTTACAAAAATAAAGAACATACGCTTTTTTATTAAAACTTACAATGAAAACATACTACTACGAATAGTAGCAGCAGTAAAAAGAAAAAGTCATTTTCTTTTGGTTAATGACTTCACAAGCAAAAACTTTATTGTAGTAAACAATATGTCACTAACTATTTCTAATAAATCTCTATCTTTTGGTTAACTTATTAAAAAAAAAAAAAAACTTTGATTATATTACACTCGACGTATTAAATATCATGATTAACCGATTATGTTTATTGGTCTGAAATGGAGAGTCTCCCAATGCCACCAGTTAATAAAGGTTTGACTCCTAGATATGTGTAAAGATTTAGTATTTATTTGTGCATTGGACAAAATTATTTTATAAAAGAGAATACTAATGAAAATTATATTATTTTTACTTTTTACATTTAATTGTCATTAATTGTAGCAAAATCAAATTACTGGTATTATTACTTTTACAGAGTGTTATAGGTTGAAAATCCTATACTAAATTAAGAAATAACTAGTATTTATTTATTGCAATATGAATCCTATTTGAAGATATGAAGCAATTTGCATTGTGATATCTTTTTGTGTGACAAGTGTTTGTAAAAGAAATATTTTCTTTTTCGAAATTGTTTGGAAGTGGATAAGCTAATATAAATTCATAGAAAAGAAATGTTACAGTAGTACGAAACTGGCAGCATATCAGAACTGATACATAGATGAAGTTGGGTGCATGGTAGCATAACAGTAGCATTAGATTAGCAGAGAAGCAAAAGTTAGGAAAGTAGAAAAATAAAACAAAAAGGAGGAGTCAGAACTGAAGCACGAGGGACAGTGCATGTCTCTGCGTGTTGTTGGCATTCACCTCTCTGAACTCACTACCACAGTTGCCACTGCCATTGTGGTCACACATTCCATTTCTAAGCTCACCTTTGAACAATTGACACTGAGCACAACCACTTCTTTTCCTTTCCCTCCTCCTCTCTCACTCAAACACCCTTTTTTTTGTTGCTTCCTCCTTGTCTCTGCCACATACTGTCGTGTTGTGTCTTCAATAAACGAGGTATTCTTCACTTCATCATAACTCAGCTACTGGTTTAAGCTCTCTCCACTACTACATAGACCATAGCTAAAGCACACTGCTTTTTCTCATTACTTTTTTTTATCAGTCACTGTTATCAGAGACCCTTCATTTTTTATCTGCATCGTGCATGATGATGTTGTTAAGTCAAGTTTTTTATTTATTTTTTATAATCTTTTAAATCTGTGAGTTGAGTCCATTCACCTACGCAAAGCTCATGTGTATGCTCCGTGTTTAATGGATCACTAACTTGGAGCTGCAAAAAATCCAGTGCCACATGCTGATTTCTTTAGATGCGTGTACAAAAATAGTTCCACGAGGGGTTTTGCACATGATCGAGCTCGATCTATGAAGAGGTAAGTGTTGACCCCATTTTGCTTTTTCTTTTGCCAACCCTTCTGTTTGTTTATATTTTGGTAGTCACAAACTCTACTTTTATTCATTCATTGATCACTGAACAGGACAAGCAATGATCTTCCTGAACTTGTTGCTCGTTTAGACCCCTTTCAAATCTTCTCTCCAAGGTGATGTATCAGTTATAACTATCTTGCATCATAACATTCAGTGCGTACATCTCTTGATGCAAGCTCTGTACCTTATTTAAATGTTCCTACTTCTTCTTTTAGCTGGACTGTGTTTTCTGTGTAACTAACACATTTTTTACTTTGCCACGGCAAATCAAGTTTCATGTAAAATGAAGACATTGGGTTAGTGGTGCTACATGGTTTTTAATTGAGAAAATATGTTTATTCACTTTTAGTCTATTTATTCTCTTTTTGTTTCCTGCAAATTTTCCCCAACATGACTGAGGTATTTGTTTTCAGAATGACTTGTTCTTTTCTTGTACATCTCACAAAATGGTGGTTTATAAGAGGACTATAGCTGCGCTTTCACAAATCTTTGGCGTTATGATAAATATATCCAATTTTTATACTTAAATCTAATTAATTATGTTGATCATTATAAAAGGGTCCATTCTTGTGGCTTGTTGTTCATCACTATTATAATCTCCTTCGTTGCATGGATGCATGCTTAACCCTGTATTTGTATAGAATTTGCCACACTCAATACCTGTCTGAACCGAGGTTAAATATAAATATAGCATATTTAGATGTTTCTTTTTATGCATGTAAATGCAGAATATTTAAATAAACAAACATCTAGAGAATCTTGTGAGATTTGTACTCGTATAGTTAAGGAGCTATATTTCCTCGTTGAAATTGCAGTTGTTTTGTCATGACTCATTTGTTCCTCTCTTTGTAGGTATCTACAGTGATCTCTTAGTTCTTACTAAAATCTCATTTGGAAATAGAAACCAGACCACACGTTAAATTATGAACAACTTCAAGTTAGGCGTAGATGTGATTAGTGCTCACAATCTATTACCTAAAGATGGACTAGGTTCGTCCAATGCCTTTGTGGAACTTTATTTTGATGGCCAGAAGTACCGTTCGACCATCAAAGAAAAGGATCTTAGCCCTGTTTGGAATGAGAGCTTCTACTTCAATATATCTGACCCTTCTAATCTTCACTATCTCTCACTTGAGGTCTATGTCCTCAGCCATTCAAAGGCTACTAACTCCACTTCATTTCTTGGCAAAGTTAGCCTTACTGGGACTTCTTTTGTTCCTTACTCTGATGCAGTTGTCTTACACTATCCATTGGAAAAGCGTGGTATTTTCTCTCGTGTAAGAGGAGAGATTGGTCTTAAAGTTTACATCACTGATGACCCAACCATAAAATCATCTGTTCCAACTCCTGTTGTTGATTACATGCCAACTAATAATCCTAGCTCAACACATGCAGAGGTTCGAGCACCTGCAAGCGCAATGGCAAACAGTTTTCCAAATGAAAATGTTGAGTCAAGGCACACATTTCATCATCTTCCCAACACAAAGCATCACCTGAACCAGCACCAGCAGCATTCAACTGGCTTTGCAGATACTCATTATGTAACAAAGTATGAAGCTGATGAAATGAAGTCTGAACCACAACCCATGAAGCTAGTACGCACAGCTACATCAGGACAACCAGTTGATTTTGCACTTAAAGAAACAAGTCCATATCTTGGCGGGGGAAGAGTTGTTGGTGGTCGTGTTATTCACAAAGACAAAACAGATAGTACATACGATCTTGTAGAAAGGATGTATTTTCTGTATGTGAGGGTTGTGAAGGCTCGTGAGCTTCCTACTATGGATATTACTGGGAGTCTTGATCCATTTGTTGAAGTGAGAATTGGAAATTACAAAGGTATTACCAGACACTTTGATAAGAATCAGAGTCCTGAATGGAATCAGGTGTTTGCCTTCTCAAAGGAGAGGATGCAAGCATCCATACTAGATGTTGTGATAAAGGACAAGGATCTCATCAAAGATGATTTCGTTGGCATTGTGAGGTTTGACATCAATGAGGTTCCTTTGAGAGTCCCACCAGATAGCCCTTTGGCTCCGGAGTGGTACCGTCTTGAGGACAAGAAAGGGGAGAAGATTAAAGGTGAGTTGATGCTTGCTGTATGGATTGGTACTCAAGCAGATGAGGCTTTTTCTGATGCATGGCATTCAGATGCAGCCACCCCTGTTGACAGCACACATGCTATCTCTGCAGTGATGCGTTCAAAGGTGTATCATGCACCAAGGTTATGGTACGTGCGCGTCAATATTGTGGAGGCACAAGACTTGGTTCCTACAGAGAAAAACCGTTTCCCAGATGTGTATGCCAAGGTGCAGATAGGAAACCAAGTGCTGAAAACAAAGACAGTTCCTGCACGAACACTGAGTGCACTCTGGAATGAGGATCTTTTATTTGTTGCTGCTGAACCTTTTGAAGACCATTTAATCATTTCAGTTGAAGATCGGGTTGGTCCTGGGAAAGATGAGATCATTGGGAGGATCATCATACCACTGAACTCTGTGGAGAGGCGTGCGGATGATAGAATCATTCATTCTCGATGGTTCAACTTGGAAAAGCCAGTTGCTATAGATGTGGATCAGTTGAAGAAGGAAAAGTTCTCAAGCAGAATTCAGCTCCGGTTATGTTTAGATGGTGGATATCATGTTCTTGACGAGTCTACTCATTACAGCAGTGATCTCCGTCCCACAGCAAAGCAATTGTGGAAGCCACCAATTGGGGTATTAGAACTTGGAGTACTGAATGCTGTAGGACTCCACCCGATGAAAACAAGGGATGGCAGAGGCACATCTGACACATACTGTGTAGCAAAATACGGTCACAAATGGGTAAGAACAAGGACCATTGTTGACAATCTGTGTCCAAAATACAACGAACAATACACTTGGGAGGTTTTTGATCATGCCACAGTTCTTACGGTTGGTGTCTTCGACAACAGCCAGATCGGGGAAAAGGGCAACGGTACATCGAAGGACTTGAAAGTTGGGAAGGTCAGAATTCGCATCTCTACTTTAGAAACAGGCAGGATTTACACTCACTCATATCCATTGTTGGTTCTTCACCCAACTGGGGTTAAGAAGATGGGTGAACTTCACTTGGCAATACGGTTTTCATGCACTTCTTTAGCAAACATGCTTTACCTGTACTCACGTCCTCTGCTGCCTAAAATGCACTATGTTAGGCCTTTCTCTGTGACACAGCTAGACATGCTACGCCACCAAGCAATGAACATAGTGGCAGCACGACTAGGCCGAGCAGAGCCACCACTTCGCAAGGAAGTGGTGGAATACATGTCGGATGTGGACTCTCACCTTTGGAGCATGCGGCGAAGCAAGGCCAATTTCTTCAGACTGATGACTGTCTTCTCTGGTGTGTTTGCGGTTGGGAAGTGGTTTGGTGAAATCTGCATGTGGAGAAATCCCATCACAACAGTGCTGGTTCATGTGCTGTTTCTCATGCTTGTATGCTTCCCAGAATTGATCTTGCCCACTGTTTTTATCTACATGTTTTTGATAGGGGTGTGGAACTTCAGATATAGACCAAGGTACCCTCCTCACATGAACACAAGAATCTCACAAGCTGAGGCAGTGCACCCAGATGAGTTGGATGAAGAGTTTGACACTTTTCCAACGAGCAGAGACCCTGAACTTGTGAGAATGAGGTATGATCGCTTGAGGAGTGTGGCTGGAAGGATTCAAACAGTGATTGGGGATTTAGCCAGCCAGGGAGAAAGGATTGAGGCACTGTTAAGCTGGAGAGACCCACGTGCTACATCCTTATTCATTACATTATGTCTTCTATCTGCGTTGCTTCTCTACGTTACCCCTTTTCAAGCTGTGGCTGGTTTGGCAGGTTTCTACATCATGAGGCATCCAAGGTTTCGCCACAGGCTGCCATGTGTCCCTATCAACTTCTTCCGACGCCTCCCTGCAAGAACAGACAGCATGTTGTAGAGTTGCTATGTACTGTGGTCGTAGTGTTAGTGATGCTTCAAACCAGTTTTTCTCCTTTTTATTGTTTTATCTGGCTATTGTTGAATGTGTTTTCATCATATAATTATATAACGCTATAATTTTGATATTTCCTTGCAAGCTCAAGCTGAAAGGACTTCTGATTTGTATGTGAATTGCTTAGATGCATGCAAATCAGTAAGACTTTTATAGAATTCTCTTTCTTCTAATGTTTGTCATTGACTCGTTTTAATTCTTTCGACCTCAAGTCCGTTAAGATAGCATTGAAGAATCAATTACTGGATCCAAAGTATTGTCCACTTTAGAGTTTTTGAGCTCTGATTTTGTTCTTAAAAGGCGTCTCGGTGGGTTAACTGAGGAAGATATATTTAAACTGCACGTGACATCAACCAAACTATATTGGTGATTGGTGATACCGAAACAGTAATTAAAGTAAAAATGAATCAAAATCTTAGCCCGTAAAGATTTTGTGAAATTCATATCAGTACTACAATTTTTATCACATTGTCATCTTGAAGACATGTTTCATTTTAGTTAATTTCGTTTTTTAGGAAGAAAAAACGGGCTGAGAAGAGTGGTACATATAGAGAGAACAACAATGTCTGGCTTTTCAGAAAATCAAACATTTGAATATATGATGAACGTTAATTTCATTTGAATCCAACCACTATGATGCCATTCTTCAAACGTATTATATTGGGAGCACGACTACACAACGAAAACTTAACACATAATTAAAGCGCATCTCGACGTGCACAATTTTGTCAACACAAGGGAAAAGTACTACGTGCTTGCATGATAAATGGCATAGCGACTGAAAAATATGAACGTGGCAATTGTAGGTACTCTTGCTTGTTAGGAGTGAGGTTTTTTTGTTTTGTTTTATATAATTCAGATTTGAGAAGTAATTAAAGAGTGGAATATTTTAAGGAGTTGGGCAAAATAAATGACTTTTTTTCTTCCTCTTTTTTAAGTTTTGGATAGACCACAATTATAAAATGCAGACAGAAATCAACACAATGTACAAAGTGAATATACAGAACCATTTGGTAGGGTACATATGGACGCATTCATCTTCTTGCTTTAGCTTAATCTTATATATTTTTCACATAATTTTGTTATTAAATGTTGAATCCATTCCGAAGAGGATGAATGCTAATTGCATTATGAATGTGAACCATTAAAATATGTCATCTGAACCGCAAAGAACATCTCAACGTGCATATTATTATTTAAACAAGGAAAAATATATAACTTGTGCTTGCATGATAAAATGTTGGGTGAGCAAACCATGATTAATTATCCATCTACTTTATAAAAACCAGAAGTAAGGGATACTAACATTGTTCTCCCCCAGAAAATGGCAGTGTCTATATCCAGAAAAAGACCAAAATCATCATCTAGAAATCTAGAAGCTAAACAATCTTACTTTGGCCTTACAATCCTCTACAACTTTCTTAGTAGAGTTTCTGCTTTAGTCTTCCTCATAATCCTTATCTACATGTGGTCTTCCTTCTCCACCTTAATAACAGGAAACATCATTCATGTTTGCTTTTCCACAAGGAAGCTCAATAACCTCTATTGTCTCTCTGCAGGTACTCACCCCTCCTTTGAAATACCAACCTCCACAAACAATAGTAGCCCTATTATTACTCCTGGAATTGATCAGGGTAATGCAACTACTGAACCTGTCAAGTTTCCAGATACCCCACATCTGGTTACTACTAGTGGTAGAATAGTTATCAATGATACAGATGAGAGGGTTGCAAATGCTGTTAAGGTCGTTGAGGAACAATTGCAAGTCCATAGATCTTGGAGGTCAAAGTCAAACAAAAACTATGCAACTTGTGATGGTAAAGGAATATATGTTTATGACTTGCCATCCAAGTTTAACAAGGACTTGGTGGGTCAATGCCGTGACATGGTTCCATGGCAGGACTTCTGCAGGTATTTGAGTAACGAGGGGTTGGGTGAGCCAATAGCCAAGCTGGGAAAAGGATGGTACAAGACTCATCAGTACTCTCTTGAACTCATATTTCATTCAAATGTCTTGAGGCATCCATGCAGGGTTTTCGATCAAACAGTTGCAAAGCTCTTCTATGTTCCATTCTATGGTGGTTTGGATATCTTGCGATGGCATTTCAAGAATGTGTCAAGTGATGTGAAGGACAGTTTGAGTCTGGAATTGGTGAAGTGGCTTGAGAGACAAGGACCGTGGAAAAGGAATTCAGGTAAGGATCATGTGCTTGTGTTGGGAAAGATTTCGTGGGATTTTAGGAGAAGCAATGAGTCTCCTTGGGGTACTAGATTGTTAGAGCTTGACAAATTGCAAAACCCCATTAAGCTCTTGATTGAAAGACAACCTTGGCACCTCAATGACATTGGAATTCCTCACCCAACTAATTTCCACCCACATTCAGACAATGATATAATCTCTTGGCAACTGAAAATCATGAGATCAAACCGCAAAAAGCTTGTGAGTTTTGCTGGAGCAGCACGGGCTAATGCAGACGACAACACCAGATCAACATTAATCAACCAATGCACTTCATTAGGTAATGGGAAATGTCATTTCATGAATTGCAGTTCTGTGAAGTGTGATGAGGCTGAGGTAGTAATAGAACTTTTTGTGGAGTCTGAGTTTTGCCTTCAGCCCCCAGGAGATAGTCCAACAAGAAAATCTGTTTTTGATTCGCTGATATCAGGTTGCATCCCTGTTCTCTTTGATCCTTTCACGGCTTATTACCAATATCCATGGCACTTGCCCCATGACCATGATAAGTACTCTGTGTTTATGGACAAAAAAGAGGTGAAAGAAATGAATGTGGTGGAGAGACTGAGCAACATTTCGTTAAGAGAGAGAGAAAACATGAGGAGATATATTGTATATGAACTGTTGCCTGGATTGGTATATGGGGATTACAACGCTGAGCCTCACAAGTTTCAGGATGCGTTTGCCATTACAATCAATAATCTTCTTCAGAGGGTTAGCACATTAGAGCAATGACTCTCTACTCTTTATTTGTTTCACACTTTGAATATGCTATGTACTGTTTTCATTTTTCCTTTTACTTTTGCACTTCACAATTACTCACTAACAATACTTGTAACCATCTTTCCTCAATAATAAACTCTCTCTCAATTTTGAACATATGTTCCTCCTTTTTAGCTTATACATATGAGCCCTACCATTAGGAAGGTTTTTTCAAGTCATAAATGTAATCACAAGAACACAACATTGAATGGCTCAACATTTCCAAGAATGTGAGTTTCTAGAAGGGTGTTGATATGTTTACACTATCAACCGTGAAAACATACCATTCACATTCCAATAAATTAATATTTTATTCATTTTTTATTTTATTTTTTAATTCAAAATATTATTATAAATGTTTATTAAATTTATGTTATTTACGGTTAATGGTGTTAAAAAAAACTTTTCTCTTTCTGGAATGACTCGTGTTTTCTGGACGAATTTCTTTTCTGAGCATTTGTTTTGAGAATTTAGGTTTTCAAAGATAATTCAGTAATGATACTTTCACAATCTATTCTAAT
>Ga0123342_1004791_pt1 | contig 20302 bp, 22 predicted proteins | sample Turbeawhitnodule_FD_89960 | JGI IMG/M metagenome (GOLD analysis project Ga0123342, IMG submission 89960) | Root nodule microbial communities of legume samples collected from Mexico - Turtle bean Mexico white nodule | ecosystem: Host-associated > Plants > Roots > Nodule | place: Mexico: Nepantla... | reverse complement strand
TTTAATGCTTGGCCTTGCCCCTCATGGTTTGGACTTGGGCTTCTTGGGCTTGGGCCTTCTTGGGCTTGGGCTTTGGGCTTGGGCCTCATCTTTGGAAAAGACTAATAAGAAGAACTTTAAATGCTTTGGCCCTTGTCCATTTCTTTATATATTTATTTCTTTTGCCGAAAGAAAAACTTGTTTAACCAAAATTCTACACATATGATTAAAATTGTTAGACAATTTAAGATGCGTATATGTTAACTTTTGAAAATGTTATTTGCATCCCCTTTTATTATCAATTAATTTCCTCTCCCTTTCTAATTTTTTTTTCAGCACTTATGAAATGAAATGTTATTTGTAATGGAATTATACCATTTGTTGCTTTTAGACGGTTGAATTCGGTATCGGTTACAAGAAGGTAACCAATGTAATAGGTGACGATGTTATATGTGTCTTGTTTTACTCTTAAGTTGGCTCTTTTAATCACACTTTTATATTCGTCAGTGTTTAAATTTGATGTAATACTTGTATATTTTATATCGATTTTGCAATTGATTATAATGTGTTCCACTTTCTACATCGTTAATATATATATATATATATTGAAACTGATGTAAAAACTCACATATAACTAATGTAAAACATGTTATTTGTATGAATTATTTTTTCTTGTACACTTATAAACCCTTTAACTTAGTTAACATAATCTATGGATATGGCTCTACTCTCAAAGGTCGATTTCGTAATACTATAATAAAATATATAAATAATATTAGTAAAACCAACTTTGATAAGTAAAAGTCTAACACTAATTAGTTAATAACATTAAAGTTATGTCACACATTCAACAAACTCTAAAATCATGGATGCTAATTTATTAACATTGGTTTTTGAAAGTCAACTCTAAGCAATATTGGCTAAGATGATGTTAACTCATCACTGATTTTTAAATTGATTTTTAATTAAAGCAATTTAGTCTCAATCAAGATGGTACCGTTTTTATTTTAAATTTTATGTAATTTAGTGTCAGTTTAGCCTCTACATCATACATTTTTTTTTTATATTAATCTAATTTGTGTTTTTGAGGCTGACACTAATGACAGTCAATTAAAAAAAAACTCATACAATGCATCTATCTTAAACAAAAATAAAATACAAGTTTTTTTTTTTTTTATAGTGGATGAAGGAGATAAGTGTAGATGAAAGAAATGAGTGAAAATAAAAGAGATGTGTATGGATGTAAGAGATGAATGTGGATGAAGGAGATGAGTGTGACGAGATTTATATAAAAAAGTGAGAAATGGAAATTGTGAATGACAAGATTTGTCATCTTTATATTTAAGACTTTAGATTATGTATAATCTACAATTCTTATACATTGTCACGAAAATACACAAATTCATAGTATATAAATTAGTATCGCTTAGTTAATGCTAACTTAAATAAATTTTAAACATGGATTACATTAGTATCAATCTGATTGGCACTAACTTAAATAAATAATCAAATAAATAAAATTAATATTAGTTTAAGTGATGCTAATTTTAATAAATATAAATACTAAAAAAGTAATAAATATTTTCTTTTAAAAGTTATAATTATTTTTATTTAATAATTTAAAATTTATTATTATGATTTTGAATTTTATTTTCCAAACTGCAGCTCAATTTGATTTTGAAGCAAGAGTACACGTTATCTTAATGATAGAAGAAAATTAGTTTCACTCATGCCGCTACAAAAAGATGCCTTTAAACACAACCCCCACTTTTAGATAATTACATTCACATTTTAAATTATTTAAAATTTTATATCACATATTTTCCTTTTTTTCAACACTTAAAAATCGGTTGATGAAAAAATTATCAATCAGAATCATGAATATGGTTCCTATTTTATTATTGATGTATACTTAGTTGACCATAAATATTTTTAAGAATACTTATTTAAATGTTTAGGGACATAAGAGAAGCATGATATTTTTATTAAAAAAATTATAATTAACTATATTTGTTTAGAAAAATAATTTATTACATTAAATAATCCAATAAAAGTAATATAACTTTATTACTAAAGTTGTTAAAGTGGGTTAAATTTGATTAAAATTAACCCATCTCAATTATGTAAAATTGGACCAACTCCACTTAAGACTACTAATATAAAATAATAGAAAAGTAAAATAAAGGTAAAAGTATAAAGAATATAGCTGTCAAAAAGTAGAAAGAATATATGTCACTTTCAACAAATTTTGTAAATTAAAATAATTTTATTTTTAATTGGTTTATATTAGATACAATCCATATTACCCATAATGGGTTTGGCTACGCTATTTCTAAGTTCAAATAATTAAAGCCGATTTGGATTGGCGCAATTCTTTTGAGCATTTTGATAACTAATTTTTTTTTGTTTCACAGAAAAATCAGTTTCCCTCTTCTTTATAAAAGAAAAATAAATAAATATATTTTCAAAAAATGTTATTTTGAATAGTTATTTTTAAAAAATAAAGATGAAAAAATAACATTTTTAAATTCGAATTCCTTAGGTTTTTTTTTTTTATTCCCTTACCATAATCCTAGCAATAATGTATACTTTTTTTAATGATACAAATACATAACATAATCTGTATAAACAATTGAAGAAACTGTTACACATAGTACAAGCAAAAAAAAAAAATCATGCAGAATTTTAAAATAATCAGAAAGGAAGAATTTTAGGGTTTAAATAATTAGAAAAAAATTAAACTGAATTTATTTTTTACTGTTGATAATTATCTTAGTGCACTTCATCATTTCAACCATGGATATTTTTACTGTGACGTCAGCTCATGAATATAGTAACCATCCTAAGTAGAATGGTTTTTCCTTTTTGGACGAATTGAAAACACACTTAGGCCCAGGAATTCACACAAAAAAGGAAAGGCAGCACCCCTACATTTTTCTTCTTGTACCACCACAATTTTATAATCCCGAAACTCACCTTCACCTCTTATTTGAAATTGGAATCTGGGAGTGTGCTATGGATTTATCAATCCGGAAGGGAATCATATTGCTTTCCGGATGACGGGGTGTTCCAGAAGCAAAATTTGCATGAATTGTTGATTTCAGGATTATTGAATTCAGAAGCCTAATTTTTATTACGGATTGGTTGATCTGGAATTATTTTTTCAATTATGGATTTTTTGAATCCAGAATACATATTTTGAATTACGGATTGACAAATCTGGAATGATTTTTTTAATTATATATGTTATGTATTTTTTTATTTTGTATTAACATTGTCATTCATGTACTACTAAAAGCACCAATCTGGGAGGTTATCGGACGCGCCAATCCAAAATTTTACTGGAAGCACCAATCCGAAAATTTACCAAATTTCGTAATCCAAAATGCAAAAAAAATAAATGTACAATTTTTATATAAGAATGGTTTTGTCTTTGCACAATATTGTGGGGTGCAGGAAGAAAAATGTAGGTATGCAGGAAGAAACTGCCAAAAGGAAACAATATTGGGCCTTTTCAATTATCCACTTAGGCCCATGTACTTTTTTCCTGAACTCCCATGGTATCCTCCTGGACCTCCATAAGGTGTGAAAAGTGTCAAAAAAATAACCCATGAAGTTTAGTTAGGAAAACTTCAAATTAAATAATTTAGAAAGTTTTTACTTTATATAATTCAAAAGTTGAAAAATTTTAGTGTTACATTCTGAATTGCATAATTCTTATATTATTTATTTTTACGGTTATTTAACATTTTGAATTAGTTTAAAATATTAGATGATATTAAAAATAAATAATAACATATCATAAAATTCAAAATTAAAACTTTTCATTCAAGATATTAAGTATAACTCAATTTTATAAAACTGACTCATAAAGTAAGATTTACACTCATTTATATATAATGAAATGTTTTTATCTCTATATTTGAGCATAAGACTATATATTTAAGGGTGACCCAATAACGTCTCGATAGCGGATAACTTGATAAATTCAACAAATTTTCGATAGGATAAGTTGTATATAACTACTTTAAATTTAACTCAACCTTATAAAATTAATTAGATTTACCCTTATTTATATACTATGAAATATTCTTATATCTTATCAGGTGAGATTAAAAAAAATAATAGTGAATCCAAAACTTTATTTTCTATAAAAAAAATAGTTAATCCGAAAGTACTTTATAATAAAATAAAAAAAAGTATATAATTGATTCCATTGCACTTCCCATTTCACCTACTCTACTCTATATAGAGCACATAGCATTGAATCGAGGATAACTAGGTCATATTTATTGGAGGTGGTTTCAAAATCCTTTACTAACCGTTTTGCTTCATGAAAAAGCTTGGCCCCACATAACGCTGATATCATGATAATGAGCATAGCCATCTACACATTATGGAAATAAATTACCAAATTATTACCAATTGAAAATCTCAATTCTGAATTATAAACACTTCCTAAATAATTGTTTTTATAGAAAAAAAAAAGTTTATATTAACTAATTCAGAGAAAAATTAATTTTAGATTTATAATTCAAAAAAGTTAAAGAAAATTATGTAACATTTTGTGTAACACAATCTAGTATTATTATTTTTAGTATTATTTAACATTTCAAATTATTCATTCGCGTTATCAGAAATATATTTTAATTATATAATTCAAAATATTAAATAACATTGAAAATAAATAATATTAAATTATATAATTCAAAATACAACACCAAATATTTTAACTTTCAAATTACGAAAATTTTATAAAGTTTTTTTATATTTTCCATACCTTGTGGAGGTGGAAGATGGAGTCATGGGGGTGTAGAAAGAATGAGCCTTTTCCTTTTCCTTTTAACCTTGATCGTACGCAAAATACATGGGTTCATTTTCAAAACCTTGATCCATTCTTTACCTAAAGGGTCTTCGTCTTTTGGAGATATCTAACAACAATGCATGATTTTGTGGATAAAGCAAAAGTTATTTCCTGAAAATATATTTTAATCAAATACTTTATAATATACGTAACTGTATAAGCTTTTGAATATGGTTTCGATCTAAAACATTACATATATTATAACCCTATGTATTCTGTGTCTGCACAACTTTACCTCATTTCAACAACTTTACTTCTATTCTTGACTTTAGCTTTTTTGAAGATATATTATCTACTATACACCAAATTATAAAGATTGATTCACTTGTTACAATAAAATATCTATACCAAAACTTGAATTTAGGAAATAGATTTTGAATTACCAAATTGCTGTATATGCTGGATACATGATTATCATTAACTTCATTAACATTTTTTTTTCTTAGAAAGTGTGAGTGTTAACAGAGTGAGAAAATAGTTGAAGGAAAATGTATAAAAAAAACAACACTTCTTGTTCTTCTTTTAAGATTTGGGATGATATGTAAGTGAGTGACTCTTTTGATGAGAAATCATATAAAGAAATACTTTATCAAAGTGAGTGAATCACTTCTTATTGATCAAATGATATACTTTTTCAATTTGGTTTTTGATCTGGGAACTTTATGAACGTTATAGAGAGCAGATCATAGATGAAATACTTTTGATCATAAAGTAACAAGATTCATGAGATGAAAATTAGAGGGGCTTCTTGATTATTCGTTGTATGGTAAAAATAACCATGTAATTAATTAATGTGCGCAAAAATTAATTTGTGGTTCATAAAGTTTGGTGTAATAACTCTTTAGGATAGATTTTTTTTTTAATTTAAATAAATTTTAGGAGTTTGTTTTATTGAAACTATAAAAAAAAGGATTTTTAGTAATGATTTAAAAAAATTATTAAAAATAATTGCACGTACAAGATTAAGGTGCTCAAGTCGTCCAATTATTTCAACCAGGATATCTTGACGACCTTGAGGTAGACAATTACCTTGGGAGCTTTGCTAAACAAAGGAATCCGACAAGAGACCAAAATCATATAATTTTTTAATATAACTAATGCTTTAATATAAATGCAAAAGAGAATAAAAGTAACTTACAATTTTTTCTGAGACTATCCGTGATTGCTCAAAACTATATGCATCTGACTTTTTAATTCATGTCATCTTCCATTTTTCATGGTGGGAAGGTGGTGATGAAGGTTCACTAACCCCTGTATCAATCTCAGATGCAGTCCCCTGTTTGGATTGCTCATTTTCCATCATCAATGATTGCTCAAGCTTTCGATATCCCGAACAAGAAATTAGGTGTAGGGTAACATTCTTTAATGTTGTGTCTTGAGCTTTCTTCCGACGATCTTGTCATAAATTAAATAAACAAAGTGAATCAAATAATATTAAGTTATTAATATTATGATCCATAAATAAAATAGTTAAGTAACTTCACTTACCAACCACGCTTCATATTCACGACTTTGAACAAAAAGACGTCACGTCTCTTCATCAATATTGTTGTACTTTAAACAAGGATTTTGGCCTTTATAACAGTAAAAAACATATTTCGTCGTCAATGTTGACTTAAACTGACAGAATTTAATGTCGATCTTAGATATAATCTTTAATCTCAGTGGTTCCACATTAGGGATCTCAAAATGTGTCTGCAAAATAATATCATGAAATTAAAATTTATCAATTAATATTAAAAAGCATTATATGATAACGATAATAATGTAAATCTTACCAAGACATTCTCCTAGAGCATGTTTCGATCAACCTCAGACACATCATCCCATGAATTAAACAATATGGAGAGCCTCTCACGAGCAACAACTCCAAGATAGTTGTTGAAAGTCTCAACATTAGGATTAGAAGTCACTCCAATGTTCACATCAATGTTGACAAATGTCTTCTCACCACTAACACGTGTCAATGAGAGACGCTTCAGTCTGGTAGGTACTCTGATGGCTTGTCCGAAAGAGGGGATATACGAAATCGGAATTTGATTGTCATCCATATCTGTGTTAAAAAAATAGGTAACAAAAATTAGTTAAATTGTATCAAAAGAAAATCATATAAAACGAATACATAAAATTCTAAATTTGTATTATAAAAAATATTTCTAAATTATTTACCATATGTAAATTCCTTCACTTTGGTCTTGACGGGTTGCATGTACATCATCAACTACATCGTCATCTTTATTCATTATCATTGGTCTGAATGAATGAGGGTCACCATTTCCAATATCCTCAATAGCCTCCCTTTGTTTTTTCTCGCGTAAAACGACATACCAATCTTCTGACAAAGGATCTTTGACGTAGAAAACCTGAGATGCTTGTTGAACCACTATAAATGACTCATCTTGATAACCTATCTTTCGAAAGTCCACTAATGTGAATCCTAATTCATCAATTTTAACACTGCTTTTATTGTCAACCCATTTACACTTGAACACTGGAACAAAAAACTTACTATAGTCAACCTACCATATCTCTTTTATAATACCATAGTATGTCATTGATCCAACTACATGATTTGTATCTTTTGAAGTGGAAAATTGCATTGACTCAGCTTCAAGAGTAACACCATACTTTTGAATAGTAGTCCTTTCATCCATAAACTTCGTGTAAATAGACAATTGTTCACTTCGTAACCTGTACAAGAAATGACATCAAACTTCAATCCAGCAGCTAACCAGGTCAAGGTCTCTGATGCAATTTAATCTTTTAACACCTTGTCTTTAAACCAAGGTATGCAAGTTTTATTATGTTCCATCAAGACCCATTTTTGTGGTTGTCTTGGGATATTTGCCTTCACAGTGGCTTTATGAGCATCTATGTAAGGTTTAACCTTATTTGTGTTATTTAATATATACAAATGTGCCTGCAAGATTTCTGATCGAGATTTGCTTACCACATGTACACCACGTAAACATTTACTTATAGAACGCCTATGGTGCCATGAGTTGGCTTGAAGACCTATTGGATTTGCTTTTAACATGTACTCTGAACAAAATTCAATACTTTCTTAAGCTATGTACCTTTCAATCATTGAAGCTTCTAGACGATTTTAACATACCCTTTCAAAATTTTCATATACCGCTCAACAGGATACATCCATCTTAAGTACACTGTTCCACACAATCTAACCTCTCTTACCAGATACAAAACTAGATGAACCATGATGTAAAAAAAAAAGATGGAGGAAAAAACATCTCCAATTCACACAAGATAACAATAATTTCATCTTTAAGTTCATATAACTTTACTGGATCAATGACTTTACAACAAATGAAAGAAAAGAATGAGCACAGACGGTTTATGGTATGTCTAACATTTTTTGGTAAGATCCTACGAATAGCTATCGGTAGCAACTATTGAATCAAGATGTGACAATCATGAGACTTCAACTCAATTAACTTCAAATGTTGCATTGACATAAGGCTCTTCACATTTGAGGAATGTCCTTATGGCACTTTCACACCCTTTAGACATTGACAAAAACTTATTTTTTTCATCTTTTGACATGATATAACAGGCTGGGGGCAAATATGTACACTTACCAATTTGTATCGGTGTCAACTCACCTCGTATCTTCATCTCAATCAAATCTAAACGAGCATTTAGACTATCTTTCGTCTTCCCGTTAATGTTAAGAAGTGTACCAATTAAACTATCACACACATTCTTCTCAACATGCATTACATCTATACAATGTTTGACTTTAAATCTTGACCAGTACGAAAGATAAAAGAAGATTGATTTTTTCTTCCATATGTTTGTCACAAATGACTTCTATTTTGACTTACCGAAGGTGTGATATGTGTTATTTACCTTTTCGTAAACCTCAACACCAGTTAATGGAGTTGGTTGACTGTCAGTCTCTTGATGTTCATTAAAGGATTTTTTCAACCTTTGTAAGGCTAATGACTTCTAAGAAACCTTCGATGCCGAAGATATATTATCATCCTTCCATGTTTCAATTGTTGAGAAGAGGTGTCTTCTTCGCACATTGGACATGCTTTATGACCCTTAACACTATACCCTGATAAGTTACCATATGCTGAAAAGTCATTGATGGTGCAAAATAACATGGCATGCATCTTGAAAGTTTCATCAGCAAATTCATCAAATACTTCAACACCCTGATCCCACATTAACTTCAAATCTTCAATTAGGAGACTTAGATAAACATTTATGTCATTTCTTGACTGTCTTGGACCGGATATCAGACAACATCACGTATTTTCGCTTCATGCACAATCCAGAAGGTAAGTTGTAAATAACAAGTAAAACAGACCATGAACTATGATTCATAAACAAATTTATTCCATTTGTAGCTAAACCAAATTGGATATTTCTTGATTCTTTACCAAACTTTAGAAACTCATCATCAAATTTCTTCCATTGAATAAAATCAGCTAGATGTCGGTACATGCCATCATATTTCCTCTCATCTGCATGTAATCTAAGATTCTTAACATCATTTGGGTTTGCAAACAAACGCTTCATCCTTGGAATGATGGGAAGATAACACATAACCTTCATTGGGGTCCATGCTTTTCTATTTCTTCAATAATATCATCAAAAAAAATTTTCAACTTATAACGTGATAACCAACACGTATTAAATCTATTTACAATCTAACAATTTAATAATTCTATTCTAACCTAGCAACTAAAATAATATAAATTAAAAATAAATACAAATACAAATTATAATAAATACAAAATATACAAATTAATAATACTAAAAAAATATTAAAAAAAATAAAAACACCACCAACCTTGTACGTGAAGGCAACATTGGTGAAGAGTAGCGGCGAAGAACCAATGGAGGCACAAGGAAACCAATGAAAACAGCGTGTAAGGAAACGAAACAGTAATAGCAACAGAGAAAACCTTCACCAATGGAGACATAAACGAATAAGAGAAACAAAAAAAGAAACAAATAAGCAATGGAGGACGTCGAAATGAGTGAATGAAAGAAACTTACAATGAGCAGAGAGCACGAAGATGAAGAAGAACTAGAGAGCACAAAGGAAAAACACGAAACAATGCGAGAAGACAAAGGAAATGCGAAAAGCGTAAGTGACGCGCTACGAATTAGGGTAATCAAATTTGTGTAAAATGGCAGTTCCTATGTAAAACTGTCGTTTTACACCAAATCTGCTTAGTATAAAACTGTGGTTCCACCACACCCGTCATTTTAGACCAAGCAACTTTCATTTAAAACGACGGTTTAACCCTAAACCACCGTTTTACACTTATTTTAATTTAAAAAATGTTACCGCGTTTTGATAGATAGCATTTAACCGTAAAAGCGTTATAAATTTATTATCGTAAATGGTATTTTTGCACTAGTGTCTATCTAAAAAAATTTCATGGTACTAACAAATTAGAAATGAAGGTATACCTTTTAAAATCATTATTATAAAACTCAACAAAATGAACTTTTTTTTAACTTTTATTCAATAAAAAACTATTACGCATGTTAATATCTAATTGAATAAAAGTTTGACAAAAGTTACGTTATAAGTATATATTCATAAACTGTATACTTTTAAATCAAAACTTTATGATGATTTGAATGGTTAGACATGAAGGGTATCCGGTGTAGTTCATTAGAAAGACAATTACTTTTTTATATCATAATTATATAATTTATTACTTCTGATTTATTATTCAATATTTTCTCTCTTTTATAATCAGATTATTCTCTCCTAAGTTTGTCCCCCCCAAAGCATCTCTTTATTGTTCGTTATTACCACACAAAAATTAATATTCTTAAAATTATCACAATAATTAAATCAATAATACTTTCAAAAACAACTTTCTTTTGGATAATTTAATTCATATTTTGCGTGTTTCAGTTGATACACTATATTTATCTGCTTTTAAGTCATATTTTATTTGTACATCTATATATATATATATGCTCTTAAATGTTGGATAAATCAAAATGAAGGAACTTTATCATAAAAAAAAATAAAACTTAGAAGAAGACAAATGGTGAAAAAAAGTGTGATGGGAAGGTTTTTTTTTTATTATTATTCACATAAAATAGTTAAAGTTAAATATAAAAAACCTATAATAACTCATACAAGGCATATTAAAATGGCATAATTGATCAAATATCCCACAAATTTCTCCAAATGAAAGTACATAAATATGTGCCATCATTATCTTATACGAATTTAGTAACTTATTCCACCCCACCTTGAATTTGTCATTTGAGCTTAATGACTTGAAACACATACTAACTAGTGGCCACTAAAACCTTACATTAGAAAACATGAACAAAGGCAAAAGTAAAATTACACCTTCTCCCACCAATCCTTTTGATTATACCACCCCCAAAATTAAGTAATACTACAATTCACATTGCCAAGAAGAAAAAGAAGAAGAAAAGTTTAATTATGATTTCCATTTTTGAAACTTGAGATAATTCTGATTTTGGTTCCCAAATTTAAAAGAAATTAGTCCCTTTAATAGAAAGAAAATAATTTTAGTCTTTAAACATTAAATTTAAGTAATTAAAAATAGTTTTTAACCCTATAAAACCCTGAAGCTTAAACCATATATCCTAAGCTACAATTCATAAAAAAACTCATTTTAATTTCTTAAATTTATTATTTAAGGACTAAAACCATTTTCTTTTAATTTTAGTGACTGAAAAAATCTTTTTAAATTTGGGAGACCAAAATCAAAATTATTTCAAATTCCAAAAATGAAAAAGCATAATTAAAAAAAAAAGTAAACCAAACCCCTCTAATAAAGTTAGGTTGTCATGGAGAACTTATGTTGTTAAAGATATCAGCTGGAGGAATGAAATGGTCCATGGAGAGTCCAGGCACGTTGAACATCACATCATCAATGGTCCAAATCTCTTCCATCCGGGTTCGGCTATGCTGCATCGAGAGCTCGCCAAACCGGAATACTGTCGCAATGGAGCGCCCTTGATGGGCTATGAGAACACCATCAACGTCTCTGTAGTCGCTGATGCTGCTTCCTATTGTGGTCTCCCAAAACACCGTATCATTGTCCTGCGTTGGGACCCGTGTGAGGTGAGAGTCTTCGAGGTATATGAGGAGCCCACTCTTTTGGCAAAAGTAACCGTAGAGAATGTGCCTTATCACCTCTGCGGGCCCCTCGCTCCGTTCAACCACCGCTGCACGATCCGCTGAAACCTTCAGCACAAAGCAATCAACGGTCCCGATTCGGTTCTCGCCCAAGCATTGCGCGTTTGTGAATAAGCTCGCTGTGGTCTTTGGATCCAAACCCTGCAGTGCACAGCAAATTAGAAAATTGCAATTCATAAAGAAATAAATTTCAAACATAGTATATTCATTTAAAAAAAATTAAAAGCAGTAATTATTTTTAAAATAACGATACTAGACAAATACATTAAAAAACTACAAATTTGATTATTTTATTTAAAAACATTCTATTTTTTAAAATAAACACAAACAAACTCACGCATTAATATAGATAGAAAGAAATTATTTAACAATCTATAAACACTTTCGTTCTAAAAAGTTCAGCTATTATTATATACTAGTCGAAATTATAAGTAAATGATTTTCGTCTGTGTCTTATTTTGGATATACTTGAATGCCCATGGTGTGTATAACTTACCCAAATAAGTTTTTACATTTTTTATTTTATTATCTAATTAGAAATAAACAGAAAGAAATGGTAATGTATGATAAGTTATAGATATTATGAGTTGTGACACTTTCTTTTCCCTGATGAGAATAGTATAAGCTAGGAATTTTGGCTTTAAGAATGCTACATCACAACATCTATAACAGTCCGAAAAATCATGAATTGAATTTTATTTTGTCATTTTATGACTTTTTTTGTACAGTTGTTTTTGAAAGAAGAAAAAGTTGGTGTTGATAAACGAAGGTGCGTTATCCTATGCAATGCCAAACATTAGGTGAAGAGTGAAAGAAGTACAAAATGAAAAAGGGAATATTTAAGCATGAAAGCAGGGGCAATAATGCAGTGGAGGAAGCACTGTGGATTAAAGTGCAGAATTAAAAGGAAAAGTTAAAGCAAAAGGATAATCCAAGGTAGCCATAGCCACCTGCAATAAGTGGCAATCCCAAGATCATGACTCATGAGCCATAAAAATAATCATACATGACGTCAGATTGACAGTCACGTGGCATGGAAGTATACTAATTCTTGAAGAAAACAAGTCCACATTGTAGGGTAAAGCATGGGACAGTTTCTCCATCATTGTCAGCTCGATATATACCCTTCATTCATTGGGATTTCAATTTTTTTTTCAATCTTTGTATTTGTTTGGTACAACATGCTTTCATTCCTAGGCTATGTCCCCCAAACCACAATTCCAACAAATAAAGTCTACCCACCAAACAAACCACCAATAAATCAACACAACTTGCTCCATTTTTGTTTCGCATCATGCCAAAGAAAACAGTGAACAAACTTACCTTTTCTTTTTTACTAAGACAAGTTTTAACATATTTAGCAGAATAGGTCTCATTCTCAATGTGCACTCTACCAAATCAAGTTGAAGAGCTAAATAGAAAAGAAAAATAAAAAGCTTTAGATAGAAAATTATATTATGAGCTAGTTAAAGAGATCTATTTTTTTGGTTAGTGATTTTGATTCTTTGCTATACCTGAATGATACGACGCAAGGGTCTTTGGGGGCCTTTGGCAGCATGTGTGCCTAGCCATGGCGTGTGCCGCCACACAGTTTTGCCATTGCTTCCTGCAACCACCTTGTGGTCACCAACCACCAATTCAAGTGACCACATTCCAGGTAGCATCTGCCAAAGTACGAAGCAACCATTTTCACTGCTTCTTGTCCCCAAGCACTTGACATTCTTCCCAGATGAAATCTCTGTCTCACAGCATATCATCTTCACCGTCCCAGTGGCATACATGTTCTTGGTGTCCTTTTGCTGCTTTAGGCACCCTGTGGCAGCCAAATACTGCTGGATAATGTATTTGGCAGTTGAAGTTTCCTGTTGAAGTCACATGAATGGAAAATGTCACCTAACCAGATCCTACACCAGAATGGAATTAATAGTACCAAACTCTAAAATCTTAATCATGTAAAAAAAAGTATTGCCACAAGTAGTTGATGTGGCTGCAAGTTTAGCCACAATGCAGCTACCAAAACATCCAAGCTAACAACTTCAGTTGTATACAAAAGGAAAAAAAAAGGACAAAACTTAGATATAGTAGCTTCTGTTGTGTATTTCTTAAGTTACTTTCTGATAGTTTAACTTGGTTAAAAGATCAACACAAATTAGTGAAATAAAACGTTAGTTATGATAGGACAACAACATTAAAAGCACCAAAAAAACTACATTAAATTCTGTCTAAACAAAAAAGGTAACATACTGAAGAGAGAGAGAGAGAGAGAGGTTACAAATGGGGTGTCTTTGATGTGAATGCTAAGGGTGGGATCATGAGCTGAGGGAATAGGGGCCAAGGGGCATCCCAAGACACCAAGCAAAAGCCTTAAATCTTGGGTCTTGGCATGAATGGTTCCATAGAATGATTGTGAGAAGCTTCCACCTGGGGAGATCTTCTGAGTTCTGAACCATTCCCTTATGACTTCCCAGGAGCTCTCTTTCTTGGTGCCCTCCTCTTGCATTTCAGGGCCAGGACCTTCGATTAAGGGTGTCAAAGGCTGTGGAGCCCAACTCTGGCGCCAACGTGCTCTAGAACCCATTTGGGGCATGTAAGAGTCTGGAGAGTAATGATTATTAGGAAGAGAGAATGGAATTGAATTGAATGCAGGAGAAGATGCTGAGAGAAATATTGAAGCAGAAGGAGGAAAAGAAGAGGTATGAATGTGAATGCGGTTTGGGAGTTAAAAAGAGAGAGTGTGTGTATTTGTGTTTGTGTGAGTGAGGAAGTGATGGGAAAGAGACAAAAGCGACAGATTATCTGTTCAACGGCAGAGAAATGACATTATTATATAATACAAACTCGCATGTTGGGTTGTCTATTTGCTTTATTCCACTTGCTTTGGGACTCACTCTTGTCGTTACATTTTTATACTCTTTACTTATTTTTTTTTTATTCTCTCGAGCTAACCTATTCCCCATGCCACCCTCTAGGTCCCATGGGGATTGCCCTACCACCTTTGATCAATTACTATCTCTTTCCATCACTAAAGTTTTTTCATTTTTTTCGATATTTGAGTTCTACGAATATCTTGATAACTTCTCAAAATATATGTTTGTTGATTCTTTGGTGGTACTGGATGATAAGTCATGTGTACTGCTTGATCATTTGTATGCTTTTGTTATGAGTTTGATTTGTTTGCGTACGGTGTTTATTGTTATCGAGATGAGGAGGATAATAGAATGAAGTGTTACAATAAAAATACTATTTTTTTTTGTAAGCTCTGAATTTTTTTTACTTGTCACAAAGAATAAAGTATAATAACACTTAATGATAATAATAAAACTAAAAGATATAGTAGTAGAATGAAATGTCCAAAAAAAAATGTATTTTTTTATGAATCTCTTAATTCTTAAAGATGAATCATGGTAACAACATTTGTTTTTTATGATTTTTTTTTCAGAAAAAAAAAATTACTTCAGGTGTCCCAACTCTTTTATACATATACTTACAACCAACTTTCTATGATTTTCACCTAATTAAACAAATCTAAACCATATGGCCATGAGCATAGAACAAAATATAAATAATACCAACAGCATTCCAACATCAAAAGGCAAAAACCACACATCTACTACATTCTACTACTACAAAAAGAACATGATTCAAAATCCAAAATATAGATAAGACAATCTTTTTATGCTTCTCAACAACCAATGTCCAAACCATGTTGCATAGTTTTGCAAAATAAATACAAAGCATAACATCGAGGGTGACTCTTTCTTGTGCTTCTTAGGGGTGCTTCTTAAACTCTGCATACAAACCAAATACTTCCTCTCTACCCACTAGAAAGCGTTAGCAGCACCAGTCTCAAGCATCAACATCAGATAATAATAAATCAATAAAAGAACACAAAAGTAGTCTAAAAGTCTCCCTACCATTAAAGCAACCCATCTTCATCTTCTCTTTCTGATAGATCAAGCAATCCCTAGGATTCAAACACCACTGGACATATGTAAATTCAGCTAAACTCTCTTTACTAGTAAGCCGTGACCACGCTTTACGTTGGTCCAAAGTAAAGATCTCAGAGTTATCTACTCTTCCTTCCTTAAAAAATGATTTGATTACTTTGTTTCCAGATTTCTCCAACCACTGCAATCCACATACACCCCCAAGATCTATTTATGTCCTATGTTGCCCAACCTAACTTAAACTGAATGAAGTGGGATCTGCCATCCCAATGGAACACTATATTTTCCCCTACCCACTCACTACACAGGCACCATACCTTCTAGGCTACTTTACATTCAAAGAAAACATGGCTTCATGTTTCCTCTTCTTCCCCACACATAACACACTTGTTGCTTTCCAAGTCTAACCCTATTTTCACCAAATTAACATGTGTCGGAAGCCTATCTATCAAAACTCTCTAAGCAGTTGTCATTGACGAGGATAGCGCCTTAATGCTCTAAAAGGACTCATACATTGATCTACAAACCCTTTCTCCCTCTGTCCTCAGGCATTTCTAGGCTAAGTTAACCGTGCAAACTAATTTTTCTTCCGCCTTCCATAACCATTGGTCCCCGGGACCTTTTGAGAGGACTTTGTCAATTAATAACGTCATGAGCTAGTTTTCCCCTCCAACTTCCCACTCAAATAGGGCACGTCTCCAAACCACTTTCCAACTCCATATGTCATTGTTCCAGAAGCCTACTTGTGATAGATTAGCAATTTTATCTATGGTAATAGTAGAGCCTCGGGAATTTTACACTTAAAGCCTCACTACCAAGACACTTATCTTCCCAGAACCTTATTCGCGTACCGTCCCCTAACCTTCACGAGAGTTTATCCTCAAAGTAATTCCCCCACTCCTTCGACGACCATACTTTCTTTAAGTCCTTCCACCAGTTAGCCTCCTTAGAATTACTGCATGCTCTTCTCAGCTCTCTCCAACTGCCATACTTTGCCCCCCCTCCCAAGAATAATAGAACTTGTCCCCAGGCCAAGCAAGCCTCATTATCCCTCTATGATTGACACTTTCTTGCATTTGTATATCTTCCCATATAGCTCTTTGTTCCAACTCCATCTCCTGCAACTGTTCCAATAACTTGTCTTCCCTAAATGGTGCGTATGGTTCTGGTTGGTGGACGGTTGACTGATGTATAGAAACCTCACCATTTTGTGGTTCCTATTCTTTTGCAGCAATTCAGTTATTAACAATAAATTTCAAATCAACTGGAGGTCTAATCGTGACATATGGGTTAACCTCCACACCATGTTCTGCATAGAGGGCAATAATAAGAGTAGGGAACCCTAAAGTACCCTTTGCCTTCTGATTGTTTGGGCCAATTTCAAATCTAGCAAATTTATAAATCTCATGACAAATAATTTTGGCCACATCAATAGAATAATTATCTTTTAAAATGCAATAAAGAAGATGACACCTGGGAATATTCAAGTCAGATACATGGCCATTAGGTACCATATTGACCAACATGAAGACCATCCAAGCTTGAGATAGAGTCTTCATATGTTTTCTTAATATCCTCCATGATTTACCAACTGAACTTATTTGATAAGTGTGATTGGCTAAACAGATTTCCCTTGCCACTATGTCATCATTAAACCCACAAATTTGAGCCTTCAACCGATGATATGTGCAATCCTCATCTACTCTTATCTACAAAGGGTCACCCAAAAATGCACTAATGGAGTCCCTTTCAAAAGGCACTCATTGCCCTCCTACTCTTGAGCACAACTCTTGAGTTCCATCTTCTTCTGCCCAAGCATTTGCATAAAATTCATGAACTACATCAGGATTATACATTTGAAAAGGCTTAGCTAGCCTCATCCAATTTCTTCTTTGCAGGCTCCCCAGAAGTGGGTCATATTATTCTGGCAGCAGATGTACTCTTCTCTCAGGAATGAAAGCCCAATTCTTTATTTCTTCATACTTTTTCTGCAATTTTTTACTTCCAAACTTGTTTCTTGTTGGTGGTTCTGGAGACTCCATCCTTACTCTTTTCCCTTTGGTCGTTTGAGCTGCAATACTCTTGGTCTGACCCATAGCTGCAAAATTTAAATGAGGCGCAACCTATTGCTCAAACATTATTATCATTCCAAACCTCAATTCAAAATTTAACCAATCTCATGTAAATCCCACATAAACATTTTTACAAACCCCTTTTCTGCATTGTCAACTAGCCATCCATATGCAAAAATGAAAACTCCATGTAATTTTCACTACGCATTTTGACAAACACCTTCCATTCATGCTTAATTTTGGTGCAAAAGAGTAAGATTTCTAAAACTAACCATTCATAATGCAAGAACCAACAATCAACCATGCCAAACAGGGTTTATAGAACAAAGAAACTAACTTCATTTACCATTATCTTCTCAAAACTCAAAAACCCAAAAAAACCCCAAATCTTAACCCCAAAAAACATAAATCTATGGCTTAGCAAAGAAATTAGGAAAAAATATAGAGGTTAAAAACTTACTTAGCACACAGTGATCAAAGATTTCTAGTTTGAAAGAGGAACAAAAAAATTAGAGAAGAAATAAGCTATCACAAAGCAAAAACAAGAGCTCCTCACCAAGGATTTTGAACAAAATGGTACCGCTGGACCCCATTTCGCGTTTCTAAAAACGCTGTCAGGGTCGTCTCGCTTGAGCGAGTAAAATCTCACTTGAGTGAGAATGCACCCGAGAGCACACAAATTTTCGTGTCCTTCTCGCTGGAGCGAATAAATTGTCGCTTGAGCAAGATGGCTCCAGAGGCACCAACGTTTTTCATACTTTCTCACTTGAGCGAGTTTGCCACAATGAGCTTATTCCAATTCTTATGTTTGTAGGACAAAAATTAATATCAAACACCTAAAATATATTCTAACATAAAATAAACAAATCAAAATTATTGGATTGCCTCCTAGCAAGCGCTTTATTTAACATCATATAGCTTGATGAAATTTTTTTTATCAAGGGGGATAATGATTTTGTACCAGTGCTCTTTTTACCACTTTTGTTTTCCTTGAATATGGATCTTCAACTTTAATTGTTCTATCCATCTTCAACTCCTTGATAACCCATAATTTGTTCGTCTTCTTCATTCCTTTTCCCCTACCCGCTTTGAGCATAATAGGTTGTCCTGGACAATATTCATCTTCTTCCACTGGCTTCCCTTGGTTTTCCCAGTTTTCTTTTCTCTTTAAATTTTTATGAGGTGTAACTTTCTCCTTTAGCTTTGAACCATCCATTAGCTATAGGGATGACATCATCATTTGAAATCTCCTCTTATCTCTCATCCTTATCTGCGATACAATTATTTACATCATCAAAAAGATTAAATATTACCTCATCATCTTGAGTCCTTAATCTATGTTCTCCCTTGTCCACATCCACTATGACTTTAGCAGTCTTCATGAAAGGTCTGTCGAGAATCAAAGGCACCTTCTTATCTTTCTTCATGTCGAAGATAACAAAATCCACAGGAAATATAAACTTATCTACCTTCATAAGAACATCTTCTACCACACCATAAGGATGTTTCACAGTTCTGTCAGCTAGTTGTTTGCATCTTGGTGGGTTTAACCTCCAATTCACCTATTTGTCTTAAAATTGTTAATGGCATCAAATTTATGCTTGACCTTAAATCCAATAAGGCATTACCAATAAATAAATCATCTATTGACACAGAAATATTAAAACTCACTGGATCCTTGAATTTTTTTAGCAAGTCTTTTTGTTTCAAGGTACTGCTTCCCGCTTCCGACTCTATTTCTCTTTCTTCAAAACAACACATCTTCCTTTTAATTCCTTCAAATAACGATTTTTTTCTCCAGCCATCCTGCAAAATAATATTTTGGAAGCAATTTATCATAAAAAAATCTTTTATTCTCTTTTTTTTTACAGGAATATGAGGATATGATAAATCTTTTATAACACTCATCTCCTCAACTTCATATTTTCCTTCCTTTTTTATTTCTCTCTTCTTTTTTTTCAAATCTCCTTCCCCTTTTATCTCATTTTTTTTCTATCTCAACCTTTACCATCTTACCATCTCCCTCTCCTCTTTTTTCACCATTCTCACACTAGTGCAAAAAGAAGAAAAGGATACGCTTTATTTAGTGCGGCTTTTGCGCTACCCGCTTTCGTAAAAAACGCGGTGGCATTTTTGAAATTATTTTGATTTAAGAATGCGGTTATTTGAATAGCCGCATTCGTAAATCAAAGCACTTGATTTATGAATGCGGTTATTTGTATAACCGCACTTGTAAATCAAAGCGCTTGATTTACGAATGCGG
>Ga0123342_1004790_pt1 | contig 20303 bp, 12 predicted proteins | sample Turbeawhitnodule_FD_89960 | JGI IMG/M metagenome (GOLD analysis project Ga0123342, IMG submission 89960) | Root nodule microbial communities of legume samples collected from Mexico - Turtle bean Mexico white nodule | ecosystem: Host-associated > Plants > Roots > Nodule | place: Mexico: Nepantla... | reverse complement strand
CTCCGCGCCTTACCAAGTTAACCCTAGAGGCAATCCTATTCTCCAACACCCTCCAAGCAGTGAACAAAGCAGATGGCAAGGCTTTGCACCTCCACAACTTACTATACACAGGAGAATACTCCCATCCTCTAACCCGCCTTACCTGAACATAGGCAGAGTTGACTGAGAAAGTTTGACTCTCCCCAATCTTCCAGACCCAACTGTCCGCCTCCCCAAAAAATTTGGACGAATATATCTTCAACATAGCTAATTTATTTTCATAGTCTCCAACAGTCCAAGGTTAAGACGAACCTTCAAACAAAACTTTTATTCCTTCCTTTCAGTGCTTGGATCCTAAAGTTCTTTGGTGAGTACTTCAATTATTTTCTACTCCTTCCTTGGCTAACCCTCTCTAACCATGTTTAATACTTTGATTTTTGTCCAAGAAAATCCTAGTTGGTGGTGCTATGTATATGTTGCTTCCATTCGAGAAGATTTCTCCAAGATTCTCCATTTTCGCCATACCAAAAGGCTTCACAACTTGTTTGCTTCTAGGTTAAGGGAAGATTTCCTATTCTTCATGAAAATATTGTGTTAAATAAGAGCATATATGTTGCTTTGCCTGAAGTTGCATGATTGATTTTCCTGTGGTTATATATTTTTGCAGTTTTAAGTTTTGAAAAACCAAACCTCTGGATAGATTCTTGCATTTTTTTTGAAAATTTTAAATTTGTTTGTCCTTTGAATGAAATTTACTGAACTTTTTTGCGAATATTTACTTTCGCGAACATATTGGCTGAAAATCTGGTTTCCACAAATTTGGAAATTTTGGAAAGTTGTACGAGGGAGAAGTTAGAATAGCCGTACCTAAACACTTAATAAAATTAAAATAAGTTTTGTAAAGGTGTAATTCTGCATTTTGGAGCTTTTATGGGGTTGTAGTTTCGTAGAAAATTCGTGGAAATTGAAGAACTTAAGAAAACCACCTCTCTGTAGCACTGGTATCATAAAACAGCTACCGACAAAAGAAAAGCAGCAAAAAGGACATGGTCCACAGCCAAAACAGATCATGCGAGGAAGAACATGTGGTTCTGATAAGTTTTCGTAGTACACACCATTATCCACACAAATAGAGGTATCCTTCCAATCACTGAAGTCTTTTTTATATATATATATATTAAAAATAAAAAATCAATTGTAAAGATTTTTAGGATGTTTAAATTATGTATTGAATTATACTCTCAATATAATAATAATAGCAAAGTTAATGAGGTAAGTTTTGAGGAAATATTAAAATAAAGAATGAGAGACATTTTTTATTTCTATATCTTCATTTTCTTTTTCACTTTCGAATTCAGATTTTACGAAGAGAAGATTAGCTAACTGTTCTCTTAGCTCTTCGTCTATATTTAAATTATTTAGTTTTTTTTAAAATTTATAATTTTTTTATAACGTTTCACGATTCCACACTTATATGTTTCACGATTTTTTTATAATTTTTTTTCCTTCTGATTTGTTTGTTTAGATGAATTATTTTGTCTAGTGGGTGAAACTCTTTTCATATGTTTTTTATTGTTGATGTGGGGTTTTTTTCTCATATACATATTGGATACAAAATTCATTTTACAATTGAAAAACAAATGGGATACCATCTCCTTCCTCTCCATACATAACACATATGCTACTTTCCAAGACAACTCCTCCTCTTACCAAATTATCCCTTGTTTCTACTACTTTTTCAAGAATTCTCCAAACATTCACTTGTGTAGAGTGAGGGTTATTTTCCATAAAGGTAGAAACAAAGACCTTCACTTTCTAAATCTTTCCTTAAGTATACCTTGCTAACTTCCCTCCCTCCATATCCATTTATCATCTTCCCTTTTCTCGTACTCCTGCCATATCCATTTCCTTATTTTTCAACAACACCATCAATTGATCCACTTGATTCATTTTCCACCTTCTCCAATCAAACTTCCAGTTCCATCCAACTTGGTATAGCTTACACTCTTTATTTGTGGACATGGAGTAAAGTCTTGGAAACTTAGTCTTTAAATCTCCATTCTTCACTCACTTATCTTCTCAAAACCTTACAAAACCTTAAAGATTTCTGGTGACATATCTCCCACATACTATTGCATATTGTAGTTAATATAAAATGATAAATGAATTTTATTGTTTTTATTGAGAACATATTGGAGAATCGTTATACTCCTTCATGACTTTTATGTTATCACTTCCAATGATTGTTCACGTCACCACCATTAATCTAGGTGAGCTGATTCATTTTATATTAATAATAAACTTCGTATTAATACCCGTAGACAATTAAATAAAATGACACCATTATTCAATAGAATTTTTGTTAATAAAAATTCAATTAAAAATATCAAAATTAACGAAAAACTTAATTAAACCAACTTAATAATATATATATATATATATATATATATATATATAAAATTTTAATGAGATTATAGGATTTAGCTACTGCTAAAGCTTACATGAATCCCCATTCTCACTTAATTGTTACTAATATTTTTGTAGGTAATCCCAAAATAATATATTAAAAAATTATACTATAAAGAAGAAGAACTTCTGGGAAAAAGGAAATGGTTAATATTCTTACCCACTATAAAAGCAATGATGTTAAAATTTATACAAGTGTATTGAGATATCTAACTTATTTCTTTTATATAAAAAGTTATAAATAGCAGATTTATACTGTATAAGTGTGTCATGTATTATTTATAAAAAAATTATTCGTACATTTGATATGTGATTTCACTTTTCTTGCATTGTAAATTAGTTGCGTGAATGAATGAGAAGATAACAGTTGGTAAGTGGAAAATGTATTGTGACAGTTTATTAGCATTGAAAATGAAAATAGAGATAAAATTAAGAAAGTGAGAATTGTGAAAAAAATAAATCAAAATCCTTGATAGAGTTTTTAAAATTTAAATTAGTTTAGTCAATTTAAAATTAAATTATCCTCACCAACTAATTTCCAACATCAGTTCCTATACCTAAATCCTGGTCATCTTCATTAGTCCCTATAATCTCACAAGTGGCCCCTATTCACAGGATTCGATCTGAGTTTTTTTTTTCTTTTAATCAGCTGAATAAATATATTATACAATATAATATATAACTATAAGGTTACCTAAACCCTTCTACCTATTGTCCAAAAGTTTGTCCCAATCCCACTACTTCCAACTGATAAAAGAACAGATTTAATTTTGATTGAACTAAAACTAGTTACATTTAGATGAATCCTTAATCAACCTATGGTTTATAACTTGTCAAGTACATTTTAAAATGTGTGAAACTGAAACCAGTGAAATCATATGGGAAAGAAGAGTAGAGCATGTAGCTATTAACTTGGAACAATTCTATAAGGTGTCCCCATGCATACCAACGATAAATATGGTCTCCATACATGATAAAGAAATTGCATAACAACATTAACTTAACTATCTGTAATATTATACTATCATCAATGAGAAATTATTATCATATACCTATGCTTTCTCTCTCTCTTGGAAGTTAATCAGAACTTTTGGTGTTCGTTGTATATTTGAGACCTTCGAAGTTTTGGGTTCCGTTCTCTCCATTGTTGAAGGAATCCGTAATTGCAACACTGCCCTCGTTAGGATTGCCAATATTTGCAGCCCTGAAAGTTTGCAAGTCTAAGCTCCGGTTGTTTAAGGAACCATAAATTTTAGAAGCCTGAATGTTTGCCTGGTTGAGAACTTGTGAGCCCGAGCCGAGGTTGTTACAGGAATGTTTACTTGTAGTACTCTTAACCTTCAAATTACTGAAATCTTGTTCCCCGCCGCCAGAGTTGTTAAATGAGTTAAGAATTTCACCACAGTCAACAGAATTGGCAGTTTCGGATCTGTGATCCTCTTTGTTGTTTTCACGTTGGTTAGGGTTATTGGTTTCATTGATCCCGCTGTTTGATTGTGTTGTCTCTTCATCCTTCCCACTGAAACTAGTTTCCAGAAAGTTGTTGGTTTCTCCACGATCAACATCGCTCTCTCTTCCCTTTCCCTTGCCGTTTAATTTCTCCATGTTTTTCAACAGCCAATTGGAAGTTGCAGTTAGAAGAAGAACTGCGAATACAAGCACCCAAAAGAGCACATAGATGAGCACATAGACAGCAGATAGAGCTCTGCTAATGAGGGAAAACACAAACACAGGAGAATTGAAGGATGGGAAAGCTTCACAAATTGGCTCGTCCAAGGAGAGTTCTGCAAATAGAAATGAATAAAGTAGATAAATCACAATGTTTTGCCAGTTTGAAGAACAATAAGGTGATCAAGGATTACTCTTCTTCCACTGAAGCAAATTTGAATGAAGTTGAAGAACGGATTCCAGCAAGGAGAAGACTGAGAATATTCAAATTGTAAATATGAATGAGTCCATTCATGTAAGGAAGAGTGTATACCTGCATATTCCATGGACATGTTTTTGCGCCTGGTTGTTGAAGCTACAAGTTCGAAATTTGGTGCCTACAAACATGTGTTCTTAAAAGATTAATAAATAAAACAACCCTCTGCGAATATAGCAATTTTAATTCATGAAACGGGAAACAATTAAGAGAGAGATAGGGAAATAGAACTGAAATCCCATAAACGAAGAAAAAGGGTTTAGTTCAGCCATCTACAACGAAAAGAAAAACCCTACATATGGAATGCGCCTATAAGTCGATAACAAGACGGGGAAAATAGGTCCCAGTTCCAAAAAAGTTAGATTCACCCTCTGAACAAGCCAAAGACGTCAAAATAGGGTTGCAATGAAACCTCTACGCTTTACTTGGAGAACCAAAACTAAACATCTATGGCCCAAAACAAGTTTGAGGTTCTTGTGTGCTGAGGTTGCTCTAGTGTGTTGGTTGGTTGTGGATCTTCCAATCACCAACTCATAGCAGATCTGTAGGCATAGGTTTGGCTTTTTGTTAGGCTATCTCTTGGTTGGTTGGGTTTAGGCTCTCATGCCCTTTGATGGGTTGCCTGGCTGGTTCCTCTTTGCTAGTTTACAGGTATAAAGGTTTAGTACGAAGGGTTGGGTCTACCCTTTAGAGGATGTAGTCTTGCGATTTTGTATAAGGATTGGGATAACTATTTCATTTATGGGTAGATTGAGGTTATAGAAAGAGAGACAAAAGTAAAGAAGTAACTATAAGAGATGTAATAACAAGTAATAGTGATATGATGATGAAAAAGAAAGAGGAACGTACAGCAGGAAAAAGTTCTATGCAAGCTTGAGAACTCATACCTTAACTGAAGAATTCTGCTTCATGTTTTCTTCTGCCATCAAACTATGCCGAAGGCGTCACTCCTTTCTATTTCTAATAAGGAATGGAGAAAGAGAGATAGTGTGTGGACAAGAATATGAGAGGAACATAAAATATATAGAATTGGAGTTGTAGGGTAAGAATAGAAGAAAAAAAAAGTTATCATATTTTTAGTTAACATGTATTAAGCATTGTCGTCATTAAAGCTAAAATTTCCAACTTTTACCAGAATTTTTTTATCAATAAACAAGGAGGTATAATATATATAAAACTCACCAGATTTTTGATTCTAGAAATTGAGATACACAATTACTGACATATATAAAAAAATGTCTTGTGGCATAATAATTGAACACCTTTAATTTAATGCTGATAAAAAAAGTAACTGAACACATGCATTAATTTTTACGTTAGATTTAGTTCCTTTTCACTGTTCTATTATCGTACGCTACAAAAAAAAATATTAAATAAAAAATAATTTTAAAGATAAAAAGTAATTAGTTATTAGTATTGGAGTTATTATATTTTCTATATATAGATGTATATAGAAAGTGTATCAATGTATAATATACGTGGTAAAAGTAAAACAATAGTTTGGTGTAATTGTTGATAGATAAGCATAATACATGGAGTATTGAATTTTATGGAACATATTTCTCCAATATTATTGTATATAAACACTAGGCATGCGTTGAATGAATATACAAAAACATTTTTTCCATAAAATTTGACATGGTATTAGAACACTTTTTTTTTATCGACAATAGAACACTTTTTAGTGACTTTACAAAATTTTCTTTCGCCCCTTTTTTTCCTTGACAATCATGTCTACTGAGAACTCCACAGATGTAGTTACAGATACATCAAATTCATACTACGTACATCATTGATATCAACCCAAACACCTACTTGTCCCAGAGAAATTGAATGACTCAAACAATCTAACTTGGAGTAAATCAATGACTCGTGCAATTTTTCAGATACAGAAAGTCATTGCCACAATTACTCAAGGTACTAAGGTACGATGTATGTTTCATCATATTACATAAAAATCAAGAGCCTTTGGGACAAGTTAGACACATATTGCTCATACTCGTCGTGTAATCAAATGAAAGCACACAATGATGAAAAGAAAGAAGATTGTTTAATGCAATTTCTTATGGGTCTCAATGACACATATATAGGTATCTGATCTAATATTTTGATTATGTCTCCCTTGCCTAACATTAAACATACATATTCATTAATTATACATGAAGAGACACAAAAACAATTGTCGATGATTAATTTGTGTAACCATGATGTTTACGCAAATGTAGTAGGTTTTCTCATGAACTTTAATACTTCAGTCAATTTTGTCTTCACAAAACCATGGATTTTGGACAGTGGAACAACTGATCATATTGTTTCAAATCCAGAATTATTTATTAATTCAACTCCATTACCAGTTTTTTGGTAAACCTTCCTATAGGCTCAACAACCCCAATCACGTCCAAAGGGACCATCCAATTTAATAGGGATATCAAATTAGAGCATGTTTTATGTGTCCCTTCTTTTCATTTAAATCTTATTTCAGCAAGTAAACTCACTAAAGCTCTAAATTGTTGTATTTTCTTACTTCCAAATGGTTGTATCCTGCAGGATCTGGCAACGGGGAGGATAATTGGCTTGAGCGAACAACAAGGTGGTCTTTATTACATGAAAACTTTAAAAAATTGTTTACCCTTTTAATTTTTTCAGCAACACATATCTCTGGCATATGAGATTTGGTCATCTGTCTTCATCCTGTTTAAAACTGTCATCTTTATTATTTTCTTTCAATATGTCTACTCACAATTATTGCAATATATGTCTCATTGCTAAACAAACAATACTGCCTTTTACTTCTAGTGCAATAAATACACAACGTCCATTTGATTTTTACATTATGATATTTGGGATCCTCATAAACCACCTACTTATTCAAGTGCACGATTTTTTTTAACCATCGTCGATGATTTCACTAGATGCACTGGAGTTTTTTTTTATAGAACACAAATCATTAACTATAATCTTTAATCACATTTGCATATACACAATTTCACATCCATGTTAAAGTCATTCAAACAGATAATGGTACAAAATTTCTTTCCATGCATCAATTTTTTCTTGATCACGACATTAAATGCCAACACACATGTGCCTATACTCCCAACAAAACAGAGTGGTTGAGCGCAAATACCGTCATATCCTCAAAGTTGCGCGATCTTTTCTTTATCATTCTAATTTGCCTTTTTTTTTTTGCGAGATTGTGTTTTAATCGCAGTTTACCTCAATAACCGCTTACCTTCCCCATTTTACCAGATAAAACACCCTTTCAGTTATTATACAACCAAGTCCCATGTGTTACACATTTACCTATTTTCGACAGCCTATGTCATGCAATAATGAATCATCCCAAACAAAAATTTGATCCCCGCGCTCGACGGTGTGTTTATTGGATATCCACCTAATCATAAAGGCTACAAATGATATGATCTAACACTGTTTTTGTCAGTAGGGATGTGGTTTTTCACGAAACTATTTTTCCTTTTCATGAAACAACATCACCCTCACACTCTTTTGTCCTACCAAATTTGGTCCTTGACTTAGACCATTAAAACTCTACATTTCCTACCACACTACCGAACTCACAATCGGCTTGACCAACTTCACCCGTTGAGCCCATTACCGAACCCATATCCATTGAGCCTATTCTTGAACCTTTGACCATTAAATATTTTGCATCTAATTCATCCCCTGATATTTCTACACAACCACTTCGACATTCTACAAGTCACAAGCATCCTCCTGCATGGCATAAAGATTACTTGTTGCCACCTCTTGCCAATCATTCTACTCCTAGCCAAGGTTCTCTCTCAGGTACACGATATCCACTTTCTCATTTTATTTCTTATTCCGACTTATCTTATGCTCACTGCACGTTTTTAGCTAACATTTCTAAACATAGAGAGTCTTCATCATATGATCAAGCCATTCTTTCTCCCCAATAAAAGGAAGCCATTGGAATCTGAATTATCTGCATTGACAAAAAACAACACCTGAAGCATTGTTTCATTACCAGTTGGCCACAAACCCATAAGATGTCGATGGGTTTATAGAATAAAATACAGGTTCAATGGAAGCATCGAACGATATAAGGCGCGCTTAGTCGCCAAAGGTTACACGCAAGTGGAAGGAATTTACTATATTGCGACTTTTCTCCTACTGCTAAACTTACGACATTATGTTGTCTTTTGACTATTGCAGTTGCTAGAAACTGGTTCACCTACCAACTTGATGTAAAAAATGCATTTTTGCACCGTGACCTTCATGAAACTGTTTACATGGAACTTCCTCCCGGATTTCACTGACAAGGAAAAAATCTGGTTTGTCAGCTTCATTAGTCCTTGTACAAATTAAAACAAGTGTGCCGAAATTGGTTTGTTACTTTCTCTAAGGTTATTCAAAAGGCAAGATGTATTCAATCAAAAGCAGACTATTCTTTATTTACCAAGACTTTTGGATCATCTATCAAAGTTGCCTTGCTCTATGTCAATGATATATTTTTAATAGGAAATGATGATGTCTAAATCAAGCATCTCAAGGAAGTTTTGCTCCAACATTTTCGAATCAAGGATTTTGACACCTTAAAATAGTTTTCGGGAATTGAATTTTCTGGTTCTAAACATGACATTTTTGTGTTTGAAAGAAAATATGCGTTGGACATTTTGGAAGATACAAGTCTAACTGGGGCAAAACTAGAGAAGTTCCCCATGGAGCAAAATTTAAAACTCACTCTTACTGATGGTGATTTAATACATGACCCAACTAAATATCGCAGGTTATTTGGAAGGCTCATTTACCTCACCGTCACAAGACCAAATATTATCTACTCAGTTAGAACTTTTAAGCCAATTTATTCAAGATCCTCACAAAACATACTGGGATGCAACATTACGGATTCTAAAATACATAAAGGGGACACCCGAGCAAAGATTGTAACTTTTCTCTGATAATGATCTTAATGAAAGCCTATTGTTATCAAATTGGGGAGGACGTCGTATTACTCGAAGATCAATCAACGACTATTTCATTTTCCTGGAAAATTCATTGGTATCCTAAAAGTCTAAGAAACAAACCAACGTGTCAAGTTCATTTGCCGAAGCAGAATATCAGGCTATGGCAAATGCTTGTTTGGAGCTAACCTGGTTACTTTATATCCTGCGAGACCTCAAGGTTCCAATTAGCATGCCTACACCTTTGTATTGTGATAACCAAGCTACACTCCATATTGCAGTAAATCCTATATTTCATTAGTGTACGAAGCATATCGAAATAGACTGTCATATTGTACGGGAAAAGTTGCAAGATGGGATGATAAGTCCATCACATATATCTTCACATTGTTAGTTAGTAGATATATTTACCAAGCCTCTCGGGAAAAATCAGTTCGTGACTTTGCGAAACAAGTTGGGAGTCCATGATATTTACTCACCAACTTGGGGGGGGGGGGAGTATGGGAATTATTATATTTTCCATATATATGTATATAGAAAGTGTATCAATGTATAATATACGTGATAAAAATAAGAGAATAGTTTGGTATAATTGCTCATAAATAGGCATAATATATGGAGCAACGAATTATATGGAGCATATTTATCCAATCTCATTGTATAAACAGTAGACATGCGTTGAATGAATACACAAAAATATTCTTTTCATAATATTTGACATATATTAACTAAATTAGATGTTATTTTAGAGACTAAAAAAATTATTGATATCTAAAGTAGTTTCTATTATTGATAAAAAGAAAATTATTGATATCTAATTATTTATTTTTAAAATTAATTTTTATTTAATGATTTTTTAGTAGTGATACTCATATAGAAATAATTGAGGATATAACTAAGCTATTGTTTTTGTTATCCAACTAGGTTACTATATATTATACATGGACATTATCTTCTAATTTAATCATTTAAATATTTATTTTTTAACAAAAAAATTTAACATTTTTTTTATTGGTAAAAGAATTAAATTAATAGGAAGACAAAGGGTTAAACCTGCCATCATACTTATCGATCGCTGGACTCTTCCAACTGGACGGGAGAGTTACCTGCATGATTGATTCCGTGAAGGGGTGTCGGCGAGATGACATCCCTATAGACCCGTTTGAACAAGTGTGTACCGTGCGGTTATGTGTGATGTTCTCCTCTTTCATTCGTAGAGTCCTCTTAACCTGTTGGGGTGTGTCCGAGGTCTAGTTTTCTCCTCATCATTTCATTCTCGGCCTTCAAGGCTTCTATCTCCTCTTTGTTTCAGGCTTTCAAGTTCTTTCCTCATGGCTAACATCATGGTTATCGGAACCGTGGTCGGTTCTTCGTTCTGCCTGTCGTTTCACATCATGCTCCCGGTGGCTACCATACAGTTCTTTAATAGGCTTTTCTTTCGGCCACACGGTGGGCACCCAAATGTTCTTACAATTTATCTGAGACCGAATATCCCCTATCGAGTCTTCTCTTCAATCCCGATTGCTCTTCTTGGATGTCCAAGAGGGTGGGGTACCAACAAAGATACTCCAACGCTCAACTTAGATGAGGTCAATGTAGGTGATCTAGTTTAGGATTCAGAATAACATTACCTTTCACCATGAGGGTCCCCTCTTATTTATACGGTTCTAGTAGACCTTATACTGTCATAATGATTAAAACAAACCTAATAAACATTTAATCACGCTTTATAACTCTTAATTGAAATTATTCTAAGAGACCGGTAAACCGTTTGGATAACCGACCATTTTGACTTCCAATTTCCGTTGAGTGAAGACTTTATTATAAAAAACAAAGAAAAATTTAAGTAAACTGACCTGTTGAACCGTGAAGACCGAACGTTTGACTCCCGCTAAAAGACGAGTTTAGAGAACTTTTCTAAATCAGTGTTCATATTCTTAAAAACCAATTTTTGAAGATACGTTTATGAATAAAAGCACAAATTTAATGGGTCTTTTGCTGACTGAAAAAGATACCTGTTTATAAGTCATGGGTTTTAATGGTTCTAGTGTTGCTATAGTAATTTTAAATCTCATATTAGAAAAGTTCATTAAATTCATAACGAGCTAACAGAAATAATTTATTTAAAATTATAATAAAGTTAAAGTTGACCTGATGAAACTTGAAACTAAAATCGCACTGCGATTATATAGAATATAAAAAAATATAGATTAACGAAGTTAGTGGTGATACATAGAGTGTAGGGATTTAATTCCACAATTTAAAATTTTAATAACTTTCTTGAGATGCTTTTAACTACAGGAACTAAAAAAAATATTTATATAAGGACTTTCATATTATAATTTAACTTTTACTTTTAATACCAACAAATAACTCGGAGAAGGAAATTTATTATTTTTTCTTTTCCAGCAGTTTAAACAGTCATCATATTTTCTATTTATTTTCCCTTTTATTTCCTTTCCTTTTTCACTTTCCTTCCTAACCAACACACCCATAAACCTAAAATGTTGCATAAATAGAAGCGAGAGTAAATAAATTTAAACTCTAAGTATTTTATTCGATCTATTTACACTAACTAACTATTTGATTCTTACATTTTTATGCAATTATCTTTAGATTTGATTACTTTTTATTTTGTTTTTGAATTGTCTTGGTCTAGAAATAAGATTATGAATGAATATTTCATCCAAGTATCTAACCTCAACGTCGTACTATGCTACTATGCAAGATGATTCCAAAACGTAGCCACCCTTTTTGACCAGAAGGGATAGAAATTGGACCCCACACGGAGAAAAATGACACACAAAGTAAGCATCATCGTTCAAATATATCCATAACTAAAAAATACGATTAAAGGTCATTTTTTTCAAAAATTACAAAATTCCAACTTGTAGTTTCTTTTGACCTTTAAGGCCTTCAGTTAAAAGCTATTTAGCTGTGTTAATTGAAATCTTTTAGCTAATTTATTAGAAATATTTATTAAATTTTTATCGATAATAAAAAATATAATAAATAAAATATTTAAGAAATATTTCAATTTTATTATATAAAAAAAAAACAAATTTTATGACCAATCAAAACAACTCATTCTACTTAAACTTGATGGAGATAAAAAAGACTGAATCTAAACCATAACATGAAGCTAAGATATATAATAGTTAATTCTAGTAAGAACATATTTGCTTCTATCAAGAACAAGTGTAATATGAGCTTATATATTTTAAATCAAACAAAATAATAAATCCTTACCAAACTCTCTAGTTCTAGGTAAAAAAATCTTCCTTAAACTTATGAATCTAATAGCAGTAATTGTTGCAATAGATAGATGTTCGTAAAAGAAATTTCATGCCTTATAGTTTTGTTACTTAAACATGATTGTAAATATTCTTGTATGTTTTATACTTAGAGTAATGAAAAGCTTTTACATACATGTTCTATACAAAATTAACTATCTTGATAAAAATTAAATTTAAGAAACACACTCTCGCAATCTTATCTTCTAATTGAATTGGGAAGAAAATTCAAGAAAGTGGATTAGAAGTGATTTAAGAAAAAAAAATTAGAAAAAATAAAGTTGTTTGGATTAAAATATGTTAGAGTAAATTTGTAAGAAAAAAATATTAAAATTTGTGAGTGATATGATAGTTATAAAGAAAATTTTAATTTTTTTAAAAGGTATAGAATGTAAGTTTACAAATTTATCAATATTTAAATAATAAAATATAAAATATTTTTTTTTAATTTGAGTTAATTAAAATATTTAATGTAAACAATATTTAATATAAAAAATATTTATTTTTATTTAATAATTTTTTATTATAAATACGTATAAAAAATATTTTCATAAAATCAAATCAAAACAAAAATTAATTTTTTTTATTATTATTTAATAAATTTGTTTAATTATTATTAAATGTGTAATTTATTTTTATTTTTATTATTATTGTTTATAATTTAGTATTATTATTATTTTAATATATATAAAGTGTTATTTTATATGTATAAAAAAAATAAAGGTAATTTTAACTTTTTAATAATATTATGTAAAGTTTTTTAATTTTCTTTATTTTTCTTTGCTTCGCACAAATTATTCCTTTTGTTCTTCTTTCACAAATAATCATTTTTCACTCCTAGCCATTGTATATGGATACAAACAAAAAATTTTAGTTCGTTTTTTCAATCCCAAGACACGAAGCATTAGTGTGGAAGTGAAGGAAAAGTCACTTCGATGACTTGCATGTGCATCTATCTATAAAGCAGGGCATTTTGTAGGTCCCGAGATCTTGAATAGATTCTCTGCACATGTTGCACTTCATTTTCTCTCTCTCTCTATATATATAAACACAACTATTATTGAATAAAAACAAGTTCACATACAACAAAAGTAAAATAGTAAATATTAATATAATCTTTCCAAAATGTTTACCCATGATAAAATTCAATATATGCTAGGCTTATAAACTAATTATTCATTTATTTTAAAAATATTTTCAAAAGGATTTATACATAAAATAATTTAAGATTACAAATTTTTTTTATAGCTGACAACATTTCGATCTTTGATACTTTCGTTCAAAGTTTCTATAAATAATATGATAAAATATTATTATTTTTATCTAAAGAATATTGTATTTTAATATTTAAATAATATATTAAAAATGATACATATTAAATATTAAATTATATATTCAAGAAAATTTACATACAAAAAAGACATTTTCTTCAACCTAATACTTATTCTGCCCTTATCATCTTTCGTCAAATTTTTATTTGGAAAATGATAGTGTGACAACTCAAAGAGTTGTATACAACCCTGATGTGATAGGTTTAGAAATAAATATATATAATAAAGGATAAATTTGTAATTAAATGATATAAAAAATATTAAAATAATAATATTGGGAGTTGTAATGTGGTTGTATGAAAAAATGTAGTTGTTCATATATCATTGCTCTTTTTGTTTTAACCAAAATATCAAGAAATCTTTTAAAGTTTTGTAGTTCTTGACGGTTGAATTAAAGAAAGAATAACTTAGAACCTTCAATACATGAAGATATGTGAAACAAAATAGAGACTCATAACAGAGTTGACGCGAGTTTTTGGGATTGGTAGAGCAAACCTGCGGAAGCTAGAAAGGAGTCAAAGAAAGAAGCCCTGCTTAGCAAGAGAGAATCAAGAAGCCAGAGATAGAGAAACCCTAATGCAGCACTGAAAAGAACAAAGATAGAGAAAGGCAGCGACACGAAAAACAATAGAAAAAGAAAATGAAAGAATATCAATTCTATTATTATTCAATGTATCTCAAAACAGTACAAGAGGAAATATATGGTGTTGGAAAGTAAAAACAGAAAGCCTTAAAAACAGAAAAAGCCCAAAGATACAAGGGCCCAATAAAAACAAAACATATATACTTTATCACCCCTCCTCAAGCTGGGAGTATAAGTTCTTCATTCCCAGCTTGGATTGAAACACGTTGAAGATGGAAGGAGGTAGAGGCTTGGTGAAGATATTTGTTGTTTGCATGGAGGAAGGGATGGGGAGTAGTTTGATCAGTCCAACATTTAGGTTTTCCCTAAAAAGATGGCAGTCGATTTCTATATGTTTGGTTCGTTCGTGGAATACTTGATTGGAAGCAATTTGTATTGCTGACTGATTATCACAGTAAAGTGTGGCTGGTTGAATGAAAGGAATGTGGAGATCATGGAACAGATAGGATAACCATTGTATCTCGCAAGTGGTGGCTGGGAGAGCTCTATACTCAGCTTCAGATGAACTTCTGGATAGTTTGTTGCTTTTTCGATTTCCAGGAAATGAGAGAGTCACCAAGATAAATAGAGAAACCAGTAACCGATTTTCTTCTTGTCTCAGTACTGTTGGGTTTAATAGTGTCAAAGTTCAAGAGGGGGGTGAATTGACCTTTTAAAAGTTTCTCGCAGAATCAATATTTATCACGGTACAAAGAAAATAAATCGATTTATTTGGAAATGAACAGATTTATTTTGCCATTGTTTATGTTTGAAAACGTTTATATCAACCAAGTTAATCTCGAGATTATCCAGATTGATTTTCCAAATACACACATTGATCACATTGATTTTAGGAGTATATTATGAGACACACAAATTAGTGACCTTCAATTTTATAAGCAAGTGATAAAAGTTCAATTATTAGCTTGACAATCAATTGGGTAACCTATCACAATCAACCTGTTCCAGTTGTATTTAACAGATCATATATCTTCTTCAGAACCAAACTGATTTTTCAGAAAATAAGAACTGTATGAACAAGCCCAGAAAGAACAAATTTATTTTTAATTGAACAAATTCAATTTCTAGCAGATTAACAAATAAGCGTGAATTAAAGTGCAGAGATTAAGGGAGAATGAACACAAGGCAATTATACTGGTTCACTCCAATGAGCTACATCCAGTCTTCACCTGATCCAAGGTGAAATTCACTAAATCACAATTCAAACAACCACAAACACCACTGTTCTTGAACCTACAAGAACTTTGGTACACTTGCTGAAAAACACTATTTCAGCACCCATACTCTTCAAGAAACCCTATCAAGAAGAGTTTACAACTACACTTTTTCAAGGAATGAAATGTGAAACGAGTACACCTGATAGAGGATACAGAAATCTGCCTTAAACCAGTAGAATAGATCGCTTGAACAGTAGCAGCACCTCTCACCAAGCTTTGGAACCAAACAAGAACAAGCACACTTTTGATTTTTGAAATCTTTCAAGAACACATGCATATTCTCTGTAAATCCTTAATTCTCTGATGTAAAACTTGTTTTCTCAAATGTATGATCTCTGTTAAAACGCAGGAACAAGTTTTCTTTTTATTGAAAAACAACTCATAACAGATTTTCAAAAAACAGTTAAAGTTGTTATAAAAAGAACAGATTGAAAATAAAAAGAACAGATTTATTTTCAAAAAGCAGTTAGAGAATTTGTTATGTGAAGGTGACTCAGTCAACCATTCTGGTGCAGGGACAAAACGAAAAAATGTTTAAGATAAGCATTGCATCAGACTAAAAAGAATCTATTCATTTACAGTTGAACAGATTTATTTTTCAAAACGATAACAGCAAAAACTTAACTATTGAAACACAGTCGTTTTGAAAAGGAGAAGACTTAGTCAAAATCCTTGATGCACAAAATCTGATTTTCACAAGACTTAGCCAAAGCATCAGTTCAAAAAAGAATCTGTTTATTTATAAAAGAATAGATTTATTTTTATGCAATAAAGGTGTTTTTTGCAAAACATGTGAAAAATAGTTTAAGAAATTTGTGTTTGCTCTTATCACATGGTTAGGGGTTAAGAGGTGAGTTACTTAGCAAAAAGCCTACTCTACCTAAGACATTCTTAAAGCAAAAGTAAATATACATGAAATGTACACAAATGGCTTCATCAAACACATGTCTTGAAGGAGCAGCAACCATCTTCAACAAGTACAAGCTGCCCAATCTGAATCACTGTATGCCTTGAGCTGGGTTGTGCTTGTTGCTGAAAGAAAAATACCATTACCAGGTGCATTCTTGAGGTATCTAAGAATACGAAAAACAGCCTGATGGTGAACTGGTGGGTGCATAAACAAATTGACTGAGCTTGTTCACGCTGAAGGCAATGTCTGGTCTTGTGTTTGTCAAATAGATAAGGCGTCCTAGCAGTCTTCGGTAAGAGGATGATTCTGCAACATCTAGAGGAACAACTTGAGTGCTAGATGGAGGAGAAGAATGAACCATAGGTGTTGGAACAGGAGCACATCCAAGCATTCCTATTTCATGAAGAAGGTCCATGGTATATTTGCGTTGTGAAATGTGGATTCCAGTGCTGTTTCTGGCAACTTCCAGACCAGGGAAGAAAGTGAGATCGCCCAAATTTGTTATTTTAAAATCTTGATTCAGCGGATTGGTGATGTGGGTGATTTCCTCAGTATTATTCCCGGTGAGAACAATGTCATCAACATACACAAGAAGAGCAGTTATGTGAGTATCAGTAGTTTTTAAAAATAATGAGTGATCAACATCAGATAGAATATAACCATTATTAAGTAAAAAGTTGGATAATTTGGCGTACCATTGTTTCTCAGTCTGACGGAGAGCATAGAGGGAGCGTTGCAGTTTGCAGACAAAATTTGAATTAGGAACAACAACTCCAGGTGGTGGCTTCATGTAGACCTCTTCAAGCAAATCTCCATGAAGAAAAGCGTTGTTAACGTCTAGTTGTTCGTGATTCCAGTTATGAGATGCAGCTAGCGCAAGTAAAAGGCGCAGGGTGGTCAGTTTTGCAACAGGGGCAAACGTGTCAAGGAAGTTGAGTCCTTCAAGTTGTGCGTAACCCTTGGCGACAAGGCGTGCTTTATAACGATCAATCATGCCATCGAATTTGTGTTTGAGTTTGTAAATCCATCAACATCCAATGGCTTTCTTTCCCAATGGCAGAGGCACAAGAATCCATGTATGATTAGTCGAGAGAGCTTCCAATTCGTCCGCCATAGCCTTTTTCCAGCAATCATATTTGGAAGCATCCTCATTGTTTTTGGGTTCAATAGAAGAAGAAAAAGAAGCAATACGACTTTTAAAATTAGAAGATAAAGCAGAATATGATACGAAATTGTTAATGGGATATTTAGAACTTACACTGTGTGTAGATGGCAAATCAGTATGAAAATCCTGAAGGTAAGTTGGAGGTCTCTTGGCCCTAGCTGATCTCCTTGGTGGAGTAGTATTCATTTTTCCAGTGGGTATAATGGTTCAGTAGCAGTATTGCAATTGTCAGAAAAAAAATCATAATTTGAATTATAAGACTGTGGAATAGGCAGAGACAAATTATTGGGACTATCATTTTTATCATCTTTCAAATTATATGGAAAGAGATTTTCATAAAAGACAGTATGTCGTGAGATCTTAATTTTATGATTTCTAAGATTAAGAAAATAATTAATTCCTTATGATTCACTTTTTAATCACATACAAACAATTAAACTTGGTGTTAGATACATATACTCATTGTACACAAAAATAATACATAATTAACAAATATGTAACAAAACAATAAGAAGTATTACTTTGATATTTGCGAAATTTGGGTGGGTAAGCAATTACATTTTAAACACGTGCGCAGCTAAAAGTCCTGACTTGAAAATAGCTTCATTACAGATAGCACTATATTTAATAGGAAATCCAAGTACATAATTCCAGCACTCATGGCCTTATTTAGAAGATAAAAGTTTTAGGAGATATGAGTTGTTGAAAAAAAGGGAAAAGCATAACAAGACATAAACATAACCATCTGGGGTCTAGGTCATTAGACTCCACATAAAATCTTAACACAAACAAAAACCAAAGATAAAGTAGGAAAACATAAGCAACAACACAATCTTATTTTTTTGCCGGACAAGATGTGGCCCTCCCGAGAACCTTCTTTCCCACCACTGTTTAAAACCAAATAAAACCAGAAAACACAGACAAGAGTCAGATTTGAAGTAATGTAAGCCAGAGGCAAGAAAGATATAAACATGTAACATTTTCATGCAAATAATGGTTGCAAAACAACAAGTAAAATTATCTATCTATCTCTAATTTCAGCAAGGGTGCTTTAGGTGCAGTCTTGGTAACCTGTGCTAGTTGGATGGCTGGACCACTAGCTGTTCTGCAAACCAGTTCTGGTTTTGTTGGTCCTTTTGGTTATGTGTCTAAGGTGGGTCTCTAGTGGCCAGGGAGTTTGTGGGTTGTTGCTCTTGTGGCAAAGTTAGGTAGCATTTTCAAATTGTTCGGTTTGTATAAGGGTTGATACACTTTTTAAATATTCTTTTAATTATTTAATTTTTTACTGATAAAAAAAATTAAAATTATTTAAGTACATTCAATTAAACTAAGTCATACCATATGGAGTTCACATACTAATCCACATTTTTTTTTTATCAAAAAAAATAAAAAAAATTAAAACGGGAATACTTTAGAACGTACTAACCCATATACATAAACAAAAACCTTTCACCATGAATAAATAGAGGTTTCTCAAATAAAAAACAAAACAACCCTTAAACCCTAAACCAAGAAGATTCTCCCTTACATTCTATAAAACATGACATTGCAGTTCCTCTAAAGAGAATCATAATTCGTTTTTAAAAAATAGAAAAAGATCTCAGCATGATAAACACCACTAAGTTATACTCATCACCCTCATGGATTATACAACATATATGTCAAAACTTATGGTACTCCTTTCCCCTTATAGTTGAGTTCGTGATACTTGATTGAGAACATTCATTATTTTTAACAGCAACATTGATAACACTCCTAGTTTTGTTTAGTTTTTTTTTTATCAACTAATTATTTAAAATATTTAAGAGATATTTCAACACTATATAAATAAAATACTATGCAAGAGACATCATCTCTCATAGAAACATCAAGCACCTATTTTCTTCAAGAATAACATGTCCAAAAAAATAATGTCATACCCAAAACAGCAACATAGAATATAAAAATATTTTCCTAATCACATAAACTATCATCCATTTCATTTGAACTAAATATACCTGATTCTACACATTTCTTATCCAACTAAGACACAATCAAATTCACCTACAACAACAGTTTTACAACATATCCTAATTTTGTTTAGTATATTACAACAAAAATATCAGACACATTATTTTCAAAAACTTTAAATATGTCAAATGATCAAAAGAAAATATTCATGCCACTGTGACATTCATCCCTTTTATTATCAATTCAAATAAAACAACAGTTGACTCTAATTTTCAAATTTTAAATAATTTAAATAGTAGAATATTAGTTTATAAAAAAAATTCACAGGAAATTTGTGAAAATGAAAAAAATAAAAATAAAAATAATTAAGCCTAACATTAATTTTGGGATAAAAAAAAGTCGAGTCTCATTTATATATATATATATATATATATATATATATATATATATATATATATATATATATATATATATATATATAT
>Ga0123342_1004789_pt1 | contig 20306 bp, 12 predicted proteins | sample Turbeawhitnodule_FD_89960 | JGI IMG/M metagenome (GOLD analysis project Ga0123342, IMG submission 89960) | Root nodule microbial communities of legume samples collected from Mexico - Turtle bean Mexico white nodule | ecosystem: Host-associated > Plants > Roots > Nodule | place: Mexico: Nepantla... | reverse complement strand
TTAAACTTTGTGGCGGCCAGTTCTATGGCGGTTTGGGAAACCGCCACAAGCGTATATTGTGTCGGTTATAAACGCCAGTTTATACCAAAATAACCGCCACAATATACACTTTTTTTTGTAGTGCCATTTGAATGTCTTCTTCTTCTATCGCCTGACAAGCTTAAACGTTGAGAAACTTTAAATGTGCTTCTTGTAACATTAGTTGATCTTCTATTCTTCACACAATCTCCTTGATAGTTGAAAATACTTATCATCCTCGGTAGCAAAATCTTTTTCACCAAACTATTGTAAAAGTGCATATCATATTAGATAAATAGCTAGACCATGGTTGAAACAAACTTTTGTAAGAAAAGTTGGTATGCATAACCTTGATTTGAAAATCTTGAGAGTACAAAAGAGTGTGAGAAAATGCTTAGAAAACTCAGTTAATCTTGCTTTTGATCGTAAATGTGTTATATGAAAACATTGACAAAGTACTCTATATACTAACATTCTTATAAAAGTTGTTAATCCATTATTCTTTTGAAAAATAGTTACAACATTTTTTGGTTTAATTGATTAAGACATGTTTTAATCTATTAAACTGTTAAGACTAGATTTCCTAACTTTATATTTTAATTAACTAGTTAATAGATAATTGATTATCTTGTTCTGAACCTCATTAGGAATAATTTAATTGATTAATAAAAAATGTAATCGATTGTTACATTTTTAAAATCTTTTAAAATAATTTTTCTCTTCAAAAGTCATTTTAACTCATTTTAGAAGGGTTGTGTGTTGACCTTATGAATATGAAAGACTCAAACAAAAAATACAATGAAAGAAAAACACTCATACACATCAACAACATCTTCATCCTAAATCGTCATTGATGAGCATATTATATTCACACTTTAAAGCTTTAATAATAAGTTCTTGGACTGTAATCATGAATAAATCTCTTATTTTAATTAATATTCATCTAATTGGGTTTATTTTGGCCTTAAATATTATTTTTGATAATTTTGTGTTTTTAACCAGAGTTGACGGTTTGAAGGCAATTTCTACCTATGTGAGTGGACTGATTATACGAAAGTCCAAGTTGGTTCTTTGAATCAAAACAACTTGACAAATTCTCTCTACACCTCCATACCTTCCCTCTGCACCTTCATAATTTTTTAACTCTAACAATATCCTTTTGAATATGGTGGAGAGTATGATGCCTTATTCTTCATTTTCAAGTGGTGGTTACTCGTGGTGATTGGTGGTGAATGTTGATGGTTGAAGTAAGTTTTGTAGTGTTTTTACTGGTGGTGGTTGTATTTTTGTTCACTTATTTATTTTCATTTTTTTATAAGCCAAAAAACTCATGAAAAAATCCAGTGAAGTTAAAAAATAAAGTACAAAACTAAAAAAATAAAATAAAATCTTTGCACTGGAAAATGTCGAATACAATGAATCTTCTTGCTAACCCTCTCACACACGCTCAAATAATGGAATTACTCTCTCAAACAGTGTGGTTGAAGAAGGAAGTGATGCAACTGGAAGGGAGGTATGGAGGTGTAGGGGTGCAATTGAGGTTATTTAAAAAAGTGAGGTTAAGCTTCATTTAAGATTATTTAAATTGTTTTAAAAGGCTAAACCTGACTTTTCACAATTAATATGGAGGTGGAGAGAGAATTTTCCAAACATCTTCCCTTTAGGCTTTCCTCTAAACTAACATTTGTTATATTGCATGTTATATTTTCTACACTAGCTTTTGAAGGAGAAGTTTTCAAACTCAGTTTGTAAAAATCTTTGTTAATTCATCTTATCAATAGAAACATATTGTTTGCACACATTCAAACGATACTTATAAAAAACTGCAAAAATATTTTTAAAACACAATTCAATCCTCCCTTAATGGTGTGTTTGGATTGGGGAGGAGATGTGTGGAGATTTTAGAGAGTGGATCTGTGATTATTTGAGAGGAAAGTGTTAAGAAAGTGGATGTGTTTGAATTAGAGTATATTAAAGTGGATGTGAGAAAATTTTTTATTGAAATTTGTGAGTGATGTGATGGTTGTGAGGAAATTTTGAATTTTTTTAAAGGTGTAAAACGTAAGTTTACAAATTTACCATTGTTTTTAAAAATATATGAATAATGAAATATGAAATATTTTTGTGTAAATTTGAGTTAATTAAAATTTTGTAAATTATTTCAATACTATTGAATAATTATTTGTTAAAAAGCATGAGTTTCTTATAATTAAATGTGAATTTTTTTTCATAAAAGTGATAAATTTTTTAGTGACGTGATGAATGTGATTGAAATTTTAATTAATAAAAAAATAAGATTACAATTTCTTTTATATTTAATAAAATAATTATTTTATTTATATATTTATTTTTTTAATTAATAATAATAATATGATATAATTTTTTTATATAAATAACTATATTTATTGTTATTATATTATATTTATTTTTATTATTAATAATAAATAATTATTAATAGCATTATTAAATATTTGATATAAATAAAATAAAATAAAATTAATTATTATGAATAATATTATTATTTAAAAATTTATTTAATTTAACTTATTTTTATTTATTTTAAAAAATTATTTTACTTAATATTATCATTATTTTATAAATTAATTTTATATATTATTATTATTTAAATATTTAAATAGATATATTAATAATATTTTTTATTATTATAAATATACTTAACATTTTTATTTTATAATATGATCTTATCTTTCATTTTATTTATTTATTTATCTAGTTTTTGTTCCGTTTATTTTTTTTGTCTTCAGCTTATCAAAATCTGGTATAAATTGGACAAATCATCATGTTGATATGTCTTTCTGCACCATTCTATGTATATGAGAGAGACATGATTTTCAGTGTTCACAGATATATTTCTGCACACATCACTAAATCCAAATATATCAATACTTATCCCCTCTTGTAAACACTCTTTCCATTAAAATAATCAGTGACTTAATGTGTTTTACCTATTTTTTAGAATTAGTAATCAATAGCGTAATTATTGACTTTTTTATTGTTATTTTCAATTTGATATGTCCCTTTTTGTATGTGGGAGGGACATGATTTTGAGTGTTCACACAGATTTTCTTTCTCACATTTCTGCACACATCACTGAATTCAAATAGTTAATATGAGTACTCATCCCCTCTTGTAAACACTCTTTCCATTAAAATAATTAGGAACTTATTGTGTTTTACCTATTTTTCAGAGTTAGTAATCAATAACTTGATTATTGACTTTATTTTTTTATTATTTTCAATTTGATATGTCCCTATCTGTATGTGAGAGGGACATGATTTTTAGTGTTCACATAAATCTTCTTCCTCACATTTTTGCACACATCATTGAATACAAATAGCTAATATCACTACTCATTTCCTTTTGTAAACACTCTTTTCATTAAAATAATTAATAACATGTGTTTTACCTATTTTTCAGAATTAAGGATGAATAGCATAATTATTATTGGTTTTTTTTATTGTTATTTTCAATTTGACCATCAAAATAGTATTGGTCCAAAATTATTTTTTGCCACCTCAATAGCAAATAATGAATCCTATATAAAGATAAAATCTCTTGAGTAATTACATGATATTTTTCCGCCTGCTAACACCTATACTATGTTGTAGTGGTCGATTTGTCATCTTTCACATAATGACACGTCCAACATGTGCCTCTAAATGCTTAGTCTTCGTATAATGTTGTCATTGGTCATTAAGTGAATCAACTTTTCCTTTAAAATATTCGATAAATAACTCTTTTAAAAATTTATCTTTTTTTTTAACTTTTTATAAAAGTATTAGCAAACTTTGAAGACTCCTTTCTTCATGTCATTCAAGTGTACTCCATATTAATCTTATAACATTTCTTTTTATTAATTAGACTATTTTGTCTTCAATTAAGTGACATTCTCTCTTCTTCCATATAAAGTTATCTATAACAAAATCACAATATATTTTAATAAAATAAAATAATAAAAATAATTATTATCATAACCATTACATTTTTTTGATAAATTATTATGTTTATTGTGCTTATAATATATAAATTTTTAAATATATAAATACTTAAATTTCACATCAATATAACAAAATAATAATTTCATATATTGAAATTTTGATTAAGCATTATTAAGACAATTTATTTAAGAGAAAATATTTTGTTGGATTTATCTTACATGAAATAAAAGTGAAATAGAAAATTTATCCACTAATAAAGATTACTCTCTATTTTTAAGGATTTGTTTGGATTCAAATGGAGAATGAAAAGGCTAAGAAATGAAGGAAAATAGGATATAGAAAGTGTGGTTGTTTAAATTAAGAGAAAGTAAATAAATTTGAGTGAAATTTTTTTAATAAATAAAATTGATGTGATTAAAAAATTATCTTCTATTTTTTAATAATAATATATTACTCATTTATTTTATTATAACAAATAAAAATATTAATATTAATAAAAAATTAATATATAATAATTATGTTCAATATATTAAAAACATAATTAATTATAATTTGTATATATATATATATATATTATAGTATTCGTTCTACACAATTAATTACATTAAAGAAATAATCGACTATATATAATTTTTATTAAAAATTTCCATATATACAAAAAAAAGTTACCTTGCATTTTCTTTTTAAATTTTGTGAGTATCTCCCTCATTCTTTACAATTTGTTTCTTCTCCTTGTAGAGTAAATGTGGGTGTTCCTTATGATAGGGTAAATGTTACTAGCATAAAGTTGTTTTTATAATTTTCATTATATAATCAATAGAATTAGGAGTGGCAAAAGCGGATTTGTCTTTTCCGTATAGGCTCCGTTTAAGTCTGTAAAATGTGAGTTGGTCTGTAGGCTTGTAATCTGACTTTTTTTTTGAAAGGTGAAGGAGGAGTGGAGGCAACAGCGGTGCGATAATAGTAGTGTGCAACAATAGTGGTGTGCAGTAGCGGAGCGACACGAGTGGCAGCAGCGCGGCAGTTGCAGGCGAAGCCACGGAATCACAGGTGGAGCGAGGAAGTTGTGTTTTGAGTGAAAACCTAATTTTCTATTACTCAAAAAGTTGCGACTTTCCATTAAATCAACAAGTCAATTTTTTATTTATTTATTAAGGACTAGCGTGCCAGCTAGCATTGCCTCGTTGTTGGCCCGTGCAGGCAGCAAATTATACACGACGGGCTAATGCAGGTTAGCGGATTGAAAAAGTCAACCTGTCCCGCACGGCCGTCCTATATAGTCTGTCCCGCTTTGCCACCCCCTAAATAGAATTCTTTAAAAATTAAAATAAGAAAGTGAATATGTTATTTTCATTTAATGCTTATAATCAGAAGTGAATTATAAAGAAAAGTTGGAACAGAAGTGGCACTGAGTCACAGTCAGGAGAGGGAGAGAAATGGCAGCTGAGAATGGGTTCCAGTGGGAGAGAGTGGGAGGAGAATTAGCAGAACAAGAAGGAGCAGAACAAGAAGAAACAGAACAAGTCAAAGGGTGTTTGAGCAAGTTCATCGATGATGGCACCGTTGAAAGTCACAGATACTACTTGTCTCGCAGAACCACTCTGGAAATGCTCAAAGACAGAGGCTACTCCATTCCCTCCAACGAAATCGACCTTTCTCTCTCCCAATTCCGCCACATGCACGGCCATTCCCCCGACCCTGACCGTCTCCGCCTCTCCCTCGCTCACGCAACTAACCCTTCCAAAAGGGTATCCTTTTCTTCATCTCTTTTCCACCCAACTCGCTCCCTCAATTTCAATATCTTCCCCTGAAATCTAAGGAAAAATTCAATTTTTATATAGTGGCCATGTTTTTTTTACTACTTTATAGGTGTAAAGAATCTACTAATGCTTACCAAATGGTCATCTCTCGTGGGTTCTTTCTTTTCGATCACTTTTTTTTTTCTTTTTCATCAGCAAGATACATTTGATTTAACCCGTCTGACCGGACTTTTGAGGCAAAATTGATTTTGGATCAAATTCATTTTGTTAAGTTGGCTTATTAATTTAGTGAAGTTATTTATGTTTTGATGTTTTAGTCTGAGTAAGTACATGTTTCCGACCAATTTTTATTTGTAAATCGATTTTGAAGCGAAGAGGTTTGTCTTGGTGTTTTTTTTACTGTTAAATTAAGTTTGACGTATATTTTACAATGAAAGGTTATCTTTTTATCACTCTCTGTCAAACCTAAGTTTAGGGACTAATTCAATAACACTTGAAAATGACTGAGCATTTGTATTTCTAGTAAAATCAGTTTCTTGATGATTGCAGATTTTAGTCATTTTCTGTGGGCCAGGTGTTGTGAAAGTTACTGCTATTCGGAACATTGCGGGGCAGATTGTTAATAGAGATACTTTGAGTGGTCTTATATTGATAGTGGAGAATCATGTTACTAGCCAGGCCTTGAAAGCGGTCGGTCTTTTTTCCTTCAAGGTTGAAATTTTCCAGGTTTGTGATTCTAACTCAAACATCTCTCATAAATGTTCTACAGAAGATTAATTTGGTTTTATTTGTTTCTATTTTTCGTTGGATCATATAAAATTGCATGTTGTATTTTTCTAACAGAATTGGTTGACATGGATTTTCATTGTTGGCCTCTGTGCACTTAAAATAGTTGCGGTTACCATGTTGAACAAACGTATGGCAGATATTTCCTGCTGTTTGAGTAATAGTAATATTCACTTCAGTTATGCTCAGCTGTCAGTCTAACTGTTCTGGACAAGGTTTTAAATTGCAGCAATGGTAGCACAATTGTAGCTATGATTGGATTGTGAACACCCCTAAAACCTTGACTTTGCTGCCCAGACTCTGGTTGTAAACCTCTTTCAGAAACCTTTCTACATGTTAAGTTGATAGGAATTTGAGTTTTGTGCCTAAGTCCTAACTATATGTGTAGCTGAATCATCATATTTCAGTAAGTTCATTCAGTTAATTAGTGGTTTCAGAACAGGAAGTTTCTTTGATTCTCTCTCCGTTTTCACTCATTTTCTCTTGATTTCTATCAGTTTCTCGCTGCTTGTTGATTTATTAAAAGCAAGAGCATTTTCCTCAACCAGAAACCATGGCTTACTCTCTACTACATTCTTATCCTTGGCTATCAATCCAACTCTGAAAGCTGAACACTCTCTCAATTACATTCTTTTTGTTTTTATGAACTTTACACGAACTCAAATGGAAATACTCTCTATAGTAAATAGATAAATGATAATATATTTACTTCCTGATGCTAAATTTCAAATCGTTGATTCTATCTCATAATTAAAATTTGTGCTCACGTGATAATTTGTTACTAACTTTATATGTTGTCATAATTTTGTCACATCCAAATTTTCTGCATTTCTATGTCCATGCTGTATCCATGGTTGGAGTATGCGTCTATAGTTTCATCAAGATGCAACTTAAAATAGCCTGTACAGTTTAACCGGTAAAGAATAAGGATGCAGTTGGAAATCCTTCCTTCGTGGAAGGGAAAGATGAAGAAAGTGAAAATAATTCTTTGTACTCTTTGAAGTCAGCAAATGTTTCAAAAATAGTTAGTATGTTGGAGGACAGGTTATAAATGCTTGGCTAATTGAAGGCAGATAAGAAGCTTGGAAAACATCCTGAGAATTCTATTCTTAGTTCATTATTAGGAGGGATCCAATCATTATATGACATATTTACTGAGACAATCTTCTCCATTTAAAAATTTCTTGTTGTGATAGAAAACTCCGCTATTTAAACTTTTATGATCATTTAAAACATATGTCGCAAGCATGGATATATATGTACTGAAGTCCCCTTAAAGCATATCTGATATTCTTTCATGTATAAACTGGGAGTTTTTCAAAGAAGAAACCTTTGGCATACAATTTTTTGCTAGACGTTGCTTGCAAATTTTGAGTAACTTTGGCATCTCATCCTGAATGGCCTCACTTTGTATCCATATTTGCTTCAGTTGTGATCCACCAATCACTTGTAATTGTTACAACTAAGTTATCTTTTTAATAATACCCATAACATGAATGATGTCTCTGTAATTTTATTTTCCTTATATGAAACTTATTGACTGATTTTCTTACCTGTGCTGACAAAAACTTAGTTTCTTGCCCAAAAATTCATGGAAATCTTTTTTCCCTGCTGTTCAGATCACAGACTTGCTTGTTAATATTACAAAGCATGTGTTGAAGCCAAAGCATCAGGTGTTGACTGATAGGCAGAAGAAAAATCTCCTTAAGAAATTCAATATCGAAGAAAAGCAGGTCAGTTTTGATACAATTTGAAAAAGCTTATCTCAGACACGAATTACGTCTTTCTGAATTGTCTATGCCCTGGTTATGGACCCTTCTATTCAAGTTATTAATTTTTCTATGGTGTATCCTGTGAACTCGTTAAGATTGTGCACTTTTAGATTGAGTCATGTGTAGATCAAACAAAGTTGCATTTTCACATTACCGAATGAAACCAATTTCTGTTGGGAATCAGCAGTAACAATTGGTTTCACATTGAAATTTGTAACTAAAATTTTACACTTTGATAATTGACTCAATTGTTGTCTAGATATGTGCTACTTTGCTGTGGTGTCTTAAGTAGCATGCTGCTATAATGTTGTACTTAATCATGTCGTAGTAAATACAAATATAGATAAATATAAACACTTCCTGACACGGTAATTATGAAAACCATGCATGCTTGGAGTTGTAAACTCCATTGCATTTAGAAGGGTGTTGTGCAAAGATCTGCTGAATCTTACACCAAGATATCCCTGCAAGTTCTGCAAGATACAGCAGGAACTTTTTAGACAAGGCTGAGGCTACAGAACTAGTAGAAAATAAACTCAGGATGAAAGAGCTTTTATGGAGAGAGGAGAGAAAGCTGAGGTGTGTCTGATAAGAGAAAAGGGCTCTGCATATAGAGTCAAAAGATATGAAGAAATCCGTTGCAAAAATAAATGTAAAAACAAATAAAATGAATTTAATGTACCAATGGTCAGAAAATAGTATATAAGTTTTATCCTTGGAATGATGGGAACATGTTTGTTATGATTAAATGTGCTTACAGTAGCCATATGGAATACTGATATTTGTATTCGTTCTTCTATTGCACATATACATATAAATTGTAAACTAGGAATCTTAAATTCTGCGTTATTTTTCATTTTCAATCAAACATAAGTTTTCTTATTCTTAGCTTTTCAATCAAACATAAGTTTTCTTATTCTTAGCTTCTCCATGCGCCACCGATTGATGGAATTGCGTGGTAATAGTTGAGAACATATTATAGTATAACTTTTGCATGAATGTTAAGTTTCATAGTCCAAGACAAGTACTCTTACATTAAGTTTTGCTGTTTTCAGCTTCCCCGCATGCTACAGACTGATGCAATTGCACGATATTATGGACTTGAGAGGGGCCAAGTAGTTAAAGTTACCTATAGTGGTGAAATCACCCAGATGCATGTCACTTATCGATGTGTGTGGTGATAGTTTCTTGTGCTCTCTTGTATTTTGCAGGTTGAATTCCTAGTATTTAACTGTTGTGTCATGCTTAAGGTTATGATTGCATAAGTTCCACATGATCAACCCTAACGCTCTGAATCTGTTCACTGTAAATTTGGTGGTGACATTTATCTCTCTTCAGTTCTTGAAGAACAACCTGCATTGAGCAACTTCATTCACAAACGTTTTATTTATTTAGATTTGTGAAATGGTGTTTTGCAAATTATATTTCTGATCTCACCTTTTAGGATGAGGTTTTGTTGACCGTATCCTACACCTTGCAGACTATATGAAGAAGCTCTAATTTAACAAATGAACCCACGTTAGTTATAATTTATGTTCTCGGTAACCATGCCTTAGCAGTTTTATCTATCCACATTAGCTGTCTGTGTATTATTTGAAAAGAACATCTGTTCAAGTAGCATCCTCAGCTTAAGCCGAACATGGTAGTGTGGCATGCAATTCTGAAGCTTGCTTTTTCTTACTGCTCTGATAAATTAGCTTATAATATTTGGTAGAAAACCACCTTATAAACTAGGTGAAAAATTTACAATGTATAGTGAAAAATAGATTAAACTTTTAAAGTAACTTGTAAAGTTGAAAGTGTTTGGTAAAGTTATAATAAGTTAGATGATATAGAATGACATTTAATTATTTGAGGTAAAAAGAAATCTTAAATAAATTAGCAACAGTACAAGTAGTAGAGAACAAAAGGTTAGCATCTTATAACTTTGTTTTTTTATAAATTAGTTAAAGTGGCTTAAGAAAATGAATTAAAAATTATTAATATAAACATTGGTGAAACTAATTTGTTAACTAGCAAAGTTTATACACATTCACATTAATGTCTAATTGAATAAACGTGAGTAATAAATGAAAGCCAAATTTTGTTTAGCTTAAAAGGAGGCGCTTTCTTATCTTTTAATTTCATTTTCATCTTTTACATCTGTACGTTTTGAGAAATATAAAAAAAGCACAAGAGTTCACTATGTTATGTTTATATTAACGTATGTCTTCCTTGGCAAATCAATATATGAATTACCGAGTTTGATTATTTAAGCTTCAAAGGTGTTTTCACTAATTGTGAAGTCGCTTTTCCTTTAAATATGTTTTAATATTACTATTGACTTATGAACAAAAGTATAGGTTGTTTAATATTTTAAAGAAAAAATACTATTTACTGTAAATATTTTGGACATGCATGCCTCAAATCCAGGCTGCATCAAGAAAAGCGCAGAAGTAATATATCTCTGCATAATCTATCATATAAACTGCATAGTTAATTATCTTTGAATCTTTTTAATCTCTTTTCACTTTATAACCGATTATGAAAGTCACATGATTATTGACTAAACTTTTTTATTTTTTCATATTTTCAAATCTTCTTCAAAATATAATAAATGAAAAAAAATATAAATAGTAAAACTAAAAAATATATTTTCTTCTCATTTGTTGTATAATCCAAAACAATTTTCATTTTCATTTATTTCTCACCTCTTTCTCTTTTTTTTTTTGGACTCCATCATTCAATCCATACAATTTAATCCAAATAAAATGTAAATCTATTAATAAATGATTACATATCCAGTGGCTTAAAATTATTGCCACGTACACCCTTTGAGAAACAAAAAAGGTTGAAACAGTATTATTTCTCAACGGAGGATTATTTCCCATTGACTTTTAACATGTTTCCAGAAGAAAATAAAACAAAAAAGAAGCTAAGCTCATGTTCGGTAGAGATTATTTCCTCAAGATTCTCAATTCCTCCGGGCAAATGCGGTAGCAATGCCACCAATTACAAGTCCCACAGCTGTTGCAGTGATGCCAATTCCTATTACACCATCTGCATCGATACAACAAACATTTGCAATTCCTTAGTTAATGCAAAAATGACGGGGTAAAACCTCAAGAAACAAGTGATTTATACCTTTAGCAATTCGTTCTTCAACTATTTTCTTTAGGGTTAGTGCCTGCCTCCAATCAGGTGCAATCTGCAAGAACAAGAGTTCCGCATAAAGTTAAGAGGTATTAAAGGAGAAAAGCTGAAAGAGAATCGTCCATGATAGACCGTAGATGTATATGTCTAGTATCCCAAATATGTCTAGGGAGAAAATTTTACATAGAGCTTAAATTTGACCCATTGTTAGTGTAAAGTCTTTCCCATGCTTTTTCAATATTCAATAAAGTACTACAACATCTTTGTAAAGACTATGATATTTTTACAAAAAGTGTAATGTACATTAACAGTGGATCAAAATTTAATCTGATGATGAATACTGGAATCGTATATGTATGCGTGTATACATAACCCATTATTTTGCAAATAACATATTAACAAGAAAAGAAAAAGCTCCCTACATGGGGAAAACTTTAGAAACGAAAGTTATAGATAAAGTGTGTTAGAATTTCAATTATAACATTAAGTTGAGTTAAATTCAATTCAAGTTGGAAAAGACAAAGTCATTGAAGTTTTTAATTCAACTAGAGTTTGAGGTGGATTTTGTTGCTAACTGAATCTGAAAAAAAAAGGTGTCAAATATGTATACAGTTTCAATAGAAACTGAAAGTTAGTTTGAGTGTTCCAACTGAAATCCAAACACACCCTAAATATCAGCTAAATGAAATGAAATTCGGCTATTGTGAGGGAAAAAAAAAACCTCCCAGCATAGAATCAAAACAGTGGGTATTGGATATCTCATAAGGATAACAACGATGGGTCTTGACATTCCTAGGATCCCACTAGACTAACACAACGATCCATTATATGCAGCGAACAGAATTAACATCTATCACTTGTAGATGGTATTATAAAAAATAACTATGGCAAGTTCTATATTGGCATGTTGATAAAAATCCACTATCCATAACATGAGGCATCATAAGAAATGACAATCCAAAAGTGGCAAAGTACGATAATTAGTGTCTGACTACTGTCTACAAGTGAGAAAGAAAAACCTGCAAACATTGATCCACAAGCTGCCGGCTCCTTCCATAGTCATTACTTCTATAGTAACCAACAGCCAGAAGATAAAACTTCTCTCTTTGATGCAAAGGACTTTTATCATTGCCCAAAGAAGCTGAAAATCATAATTAAGGATGTATAAGCTTACCCATGCATATAAAGATCAGGCTCAGAATATTTCAACATCAAACACATGTATAATGCTATATAAGAAAAGCAATTGAAAAAGTGGAATAGACTGTGGCCATGGTGGCAATTGGCAGAACACAGTAGCATTAGCAGGTCAAGACTATCTTTTATCATTAAAACGAAATGTCAATTTAAAAGGCCAAATACATAAAGAAACCACAACAATATTTTCATACATGGAGTGAGCTTAAATAGCTGTAGGAAATCAGTGAGATCTTAAAGGCCTTGGTTAAAAATCTTCCTTGCAAATGATAGCTTATTAATTTCACCATATTACATTAAAGTTTGCACAATAATTATAGAAAGCCACAACGACCCCAGTGCCAACATCAGAGAGATTTTGGAGACCAGTCAATAATTGCATTACGTGTGATATTCTGGCTTATTTTGAATTATCCATCAGGCTGGGAGAATAATCACACAACTCACAATTGGGTTGCTTTATGCTCCGAGTGACATTTCATTAATTTTCCATAATGAGCAGAGGAATCCGAGCTAACAACTAAGACTTATAAATTAATTATGCATAACAGTTTTGAGATGTCACGACTCATGAAATCCCAGGGATAAAGAAGATGGGGCACTCAGATAAGATGATTAAGCCAATCAGTGAAAAGTCTGAAAGTAATAAGATGTCTTTTAAACTGCTGCAACTTTGCAGAACCTTCAGAACATGCAACTGATGTTGGAAGCATCACAAAAACAGAGAATATAACTTTTATCATTAAGTTTATAAATGGTTAGTGCCAAAGAATAAATAAAAAAGTATTAACTAAATTAAACCATTTTAAAAGCAGATCAAGATATAATTCTGTAATTTACAGTACTTTCAAGCATGGCTATCCCTCGCTGAACATCTTCCTTTTGCCTTGAATGAACAAGAGCCCATGACAACCTCATAATACTCTCATTCTTCCGCTCCTCAGAGTCACCATTAGCAGCCTCTGCAATTTCTCTCTCACAGCCCTTCAAAACACGCCAAATAGTCAAGACCGAAAAAAGGAAACCAAATAATACCACAGGCTACACTCCTACATCCAATCCAAGCCAATTCATCACAGCCTACAGTAACAAGTTAAACAGCGTATTGACAATCCCCACGGCTATCATCACTGCCATAACTGATTAACCGGAGAATTACCAATAGAATTTTCTCCATTTCTTCTACTCAATTTAAATCTTTAAAATCTAATTACTAAAGATTAATCAATTCAGAAGAAAAAAAAGATCCAAGATCAATTCAGGAAATGTCTCCGAAAAAACATCGATTGGACGCATCCAATAAGAGATTACGCAAAGCAAATCATTCACGAATTAACACACAATGAATGAAGCCAAGAATCGTCTCAAAGCCCAACAGCATTGCGTTTCCCTATCAATATTCTAGAAAAAACAAATTTCTGGTGGCAAAACTAGGGTTTTGAAATGAAGAAACCAGAAATTGAAAACAGAAAGAAAAGAAGGGAATGTTGCATTTGAGATTGGTGAAAGGAAGGAAAGGGAAACGAAGGTAAATTACAGCAATGACGTCACGGTCGCACCACGGGATCTGTTCGCCGCCGTTGAAGAAGTTTCCGATGGACTCCAAGAAGCTTCCCATTTTGGCGTCCACAAGCGCGCACACCATAAAACGGTGACTCAATGCCCAATGGTATTTATAGGTTTGGAATTTTGCACCATCTTTTTAGTACAAACAAACCTTACAATATGACGATTAACATGTTTGTTATTTATTACGTTTTCACATTGAATAATAAGTACAAATACCATTATCTGATTTAAAATTTAAATTATTTAAATGTCAACAAATATTATTTATTTTGGAATAGGTTCAAAAGAGGATTAATATTAAATAATTGATCATAAAATATTTTTAAAATTTGAATTAGTTTCAGTGTTGTAAAGAACGACAGGTTTTAAGTATGTGTCTTAATAATTTTTATGTTATTTTTAATTAACAATTACTGAATCTTATATTAAATTTTAATGTGCATATTATATGAGTTAAACTTTACTTTCAATTAGAAAATTATATTGCACTAAAAAAATTGGATATTAAATAAATAAATAAATAAAAACACTGTGTACATGGGATGGGAATTTGTTATTAAATAATTATAAATTATAAAATAATATTATAGTTTGTTTTAAGTATTCGATTGTGATAAATGTTATTTTTAACTATTAAAGTTTATATTTTAAAATATTTAAATATGTTTTAAAATAAAGATAAAAGTAAGAAATTAAAAAAAATATAAACATACTCTGCTGAATTTCTTAAAATAAAATTCTCATTTAAAAATAATTCTTAAACCATTAGTATTTAAAATATTTATTAAATATTTTTTTTAAATTAGGAATTCTGATGCCTTTTAAAATTAGTCATGGTATAAAAAATAGACATGTTTCTGTGTCTTAAAGTCTGTTTGGAATAAAATCTCCAAAACACACGTATAACTAGTTTTTACGTTATAATATAAAAAAATGCAGAAGCAATTGTCCAATATGTTGATGACAAAAAGATACCAAACTTATTATAAGTCAGTAAATTGATCTAATCCATACTTTTTATCTATATTTAAAATTAGGATTTTAGTTCTGTGAATTACATACAATAAATATTTATTTTTATATTGAATTAAACTTATAGTAAATACTTTATAAATTATATCACAAATAAATTTATAATAAATAATTTTGAAGATGTAATTATACTTTTAGATTTATATTAAATAATTTAAAAATATGGTATAAGGCTGTTTTAAATTAAAATGGATAAATAGTTTTGAAAAGATAAATATATAAATAAATAAAAACAAAATGGTTGAAAAAAAAATTATAGGTTGTTGTACCATATAAGGTCGATCTCACTTATCATGTAAGCTAAACACATTATATCGCATGAGACCAAGATTCCCTCAGTCATACACAGTTAAACACCTTAATGATATATTAGACGAGGATTATAAGTGACATTAACTAACTTAGTGTTAGAGGTTTTTTTGGAGGTACCTCTAACATTTCAACCGAGAATTGAGACCGACATGTAGCAGGGATAAGGAAACCTTCCTAATCCAACCAGGAACATTTGTAAAAAGAATATGTACACAAAAATATCTTAGTTAGAAAATGAAAAGGGTGAGAAAAGACTCACAACCAGGATTATATAATTTATAGAAGTACATTACCTAACAAAATATTTTTATCATATTACTAAGAAATGTCCAGTTACTTAATTGCTATTAAATGTTAAATTATTTTATGTTTGGACCTAAGTCCCTTTTTCTTGTATGCACTGCTTTGCTTTTTGGGATGCGTGTTTTGGTCCATCTTTCTCTTTTACACTTCTGCTTTTTATATCCTTATTTTTCTTTATAAACACACTCTTCAGTATACATGTTTTTACTTTTTCTCTCTCGTTTCTATTTTCTTTCAACGTTTATCTCTTTGTGTTCTTGCTTAGGGTTTTCTGGTTCTTGTTTTGCTTCTCTCTACCTTAGTTCTTTCTTCTTCGTTTCACTTCCGCAAAATCATTGGAAACATGGAAGATTATCTCTATCGTATTATGGTATTAGAGTTCTTCTTTTGAAGAGCTCTTTGTGCGCCATGCTTCCCTTTTTTACGTTTTTTGTTTTTTATAATATCTTTTTCATTGCTCGTACTCACATCTTTTTTCTTGGTTTTTCTTTTTAGAAATGACGGAAGAATGAACAAAACAGTTGACTCCATTGGACCCCTCTATAAACAGTTACCTTTACCTCCCACCTAGTGAGAATCTTGTTGCTTCGTTGGTCTCACCAGTTCTTGACTCGATGAATTACCACTCTTGAAGTAGGTTAGTCATAACGACATTGAGTGCAATAAACAAAGTGAAATTTGTTTTGGGTGCGGATCCCTGTCCATCAAAAGGTGATCCTACCTATTTGGCATGGATCAATTGTAACAATATGGTTGTATCATGGTTAGTACACTTTGTCTCCTTTCTATTAGACAAAGCATAATTTTGATGGATGTAGCTATTGAAATTTGGAACGATTTAAAAACAAGATATGCTGAATGTGACCTCAATAGAATTTCTGATTTGAAAATGGAGGCTTCTTCTTTAAATCAGAGTGATTTATCCGTGATGGATTATTTTACAAAAGAATTATTTGGGATGAGCTAGACAGTTTTATACCTAACCCTATATGTGTTTGTCAACATAAGTGTAATTATTTTGTTGCCTTTGTCATTAGTAAGAGAAAATGAGAGGATCGGGCCATGCAATTTCTTTGAGGGCCTAATGATCAATTCAATAGCATTTGGTTACATGTGCTCCTTATGGAACCCATTCCACCTATATCCAAAATTTTCTCCCTTATTGCTTAGCAACAACGCCAATTGGCAAGTATGACCTGTTCTTTTTGTGGAAAAGTTTGACAAAAAAAAAATATTTCTTTTAGAAAAGTTGGTTTTCCCAATCAAGATAACAAGAATTTTAGATTTAACAGTAACAGAAAAGTCTGTACCCATTATGGTAGAAATGGTCATATTATTGACACATGTTACAAGACACATGGTAGGACTACTCAAGTTTTTAATACTGTTTTGACTGATGATGTTTCTTCTAAGAATTTTCAACAAGAACAGGAAAATGGAGACATTCGTCTCACAACCAGCAATACCAAATTTTGTCTTCTCTGTTCAAACAAATTATCGAAGCAATAATGTGACTCAACAACCATTACAAGCGAACCAAGTAGGTTCCTTTACTGTTGACTCCAATTACAAAGGTCCAGATCATTCTCCAACTAGTAACATCTCTGCTTTAAATACTTATAATAGTGCTAGAAGCTCATGGATTTTAGATTGAGGAGCAACTGATCATGTATGCACCTTTTTGTCTGATTTTACATCATATAAAAGTATTGAACTTGTTCTTATTAATTTACTAAATGGTTATCGTGTTTTCACTATTTATTCTGGAACTGTTATTTTTAATAACATATTTTAATTCACTAATATTTTATATGTGCTTGAATTTACTTTTAATCTGATCTTTGCTTTGCTTCTAAACTTTCTCTAAATCTGAAATACAACTTGGTTTTCTCATCCACTACTTGTGTGATACATGACAATCTAACCAAAGAGAAGATTGGTATAGTTGAAGCCAAAGATGACTTATACGTTTTTCATTCTTCTATTTTTCAAAATTTTGCCACAAACAAACTTATTCCTTCTTATTGTATTTCAAAGGATATAAATATGTGGCATAATAGACCATGACATCTTTTTGATAAAAGATTTCATGTATTGAGATCTCGCTACTCTTTTATTTCTGATAAAAAAAATTGCACCTCTGTGATAATTGTCATTGTGCAAAGCAAAGAAAACTTCCTTTTTTCTTTTAGTAATTCTTCTACTACTATCATTTTTAAGCTTTTACATATGGATATTTGTGATCCTTATTCTATTATTTATGTGCATGGTTTTTAGTATTTTTTATTATTATTGTGGATGATTTTTCTCGTTATACTTAGGTCATTCCTATGCATACCAAATTTGAAGTAAGAACTCACATAGTTAGCTTTATATTTTATATTGAAAATAATTTTCACACCATTGTTAAAATAATACGCATTAACAATGGGGTTGAATTTTCCATGGAAAATATTTTTTATTCTAAAGGAATTATTCACCAAAAAACTAAATAGAAACCCTGGAATAAAATGGTATTGTAGAACACAAACATCAACAAAATGGTAACCTGTGCTTTGCTTTTTCAAGTCAACTTACCTCCTATTTTTTTCATTTTGCTTTGTTGCGTGTTGTTCTTCTTATTAACTGCATTCCCACTCCCTTATTAAAAGATATATCCCCTTTATGAAAAACTACATGGAACTTTGTATGATATTTATCTCTTACAAGTGTTTGGTTGTTTCTATTATTCTAGAATTATTACTTCTCATAGAAAGAAATTGAATGAACGTTCTTGATAAGTTTCATATTTTCATAATATTTCATATTAAAAGATACACACTTATGGATTTTTATTGATAAAATAGCTATAATTCAAATCCTAATTTAGAAATTTAAATATTTTTACATATATTTTTATTATAAGATGAATGAGAATGATTTATTCCCAAATTTGTGTTAATTTCAGGATTCTAGGGTAAAGTGGAGATGAAAGGGCTAAAGGGGAATGAACAAGATGAAAAGATTAAACAAGTTGGAAAGTCGCTCAAAACTCGTCCAAACTAGCCCAAGCAAGACCATTCCAGAGGAACTCACCCAAAGTTCACCCAAGCTAGTTCACTCTGTTGAGGATAAATGCAAGTTATACTCAACTTGCATGAAGAAGTGTTTGATGAAAACAACTTGTTTGAAGGTTTATGAAAAATGTAATCCATATTCTTAGTTAGGTTAGAGTTGTATAAATAGCCTTTTGCACTCTGAATCTACCTTATATCTCACAGCCATAGTGATGAGCTTAAGCATAAGGGTCTCTTGAAAAGGTTTTTAAAATATGTTTCAAGGTTTTCAAAACATTGTTTTATTGCACAAGAATATAATCTATTGTTTGACAAAACAATTGATTATTTGGTATTGCTTCAAAAACTGTTAGCATTTTAATCAATTTTGACTCCAAATTCTGTTTGTTGACATTTTCAGTTATCAATAAATCAGAAAGTGGTTATGTTACCACTAAGAGTATTTTCAAAAAACAATTTGTTCTTTTGAACTTTAATATGTTATTTAACAGTTCTTACCTATTTTTTGAAAATTTGTTTTGATATGAAACCTATAAAAAGGAGGGTTGTCTCAGCAAAACACCCCTTGCAATCACAATTTGCATATAGTTTTCAAGTGCTTTCATTGAGATTTTGAAGTGAGTTTTAGTTTTTGAAAGTTTTTCTTAAAAACTTCAAGTGCTCTTGTGTTTGTGCCTTAGGCTTGAAATTCAAGGTTCTTTCAAGTGCTGCAGTTGTGAGGGTCCTGGTTCGAACTCTTGTATCTACAATCAAGTGTTTGTATGTGTACTTCTTGATAGGGTTTCTAAAAGTAAGTGGCTTGTTGAAATATTGTGTTTTAGCTTGTGATCTTGGTTCTTGGAGGGTTCAAGAACTATGAGGTTTGGTAAAGATTGTTTTACTTTAGTGGAATCCATCTTGGTATAAGGTGAGACTGGATGTAACTCTTATTGAGTGAACCATTACAAAATTGTGTGTGCTTTTCTCTTTTCTTGGTTACTGTTTATATCTGAAATCTGGAAAACTGTAATAAAATAAATCTGTTGTTTCATAATTGAATCTATTGTTTTAACTATTGCTGGGTTAAATCATATTCTTGTTGAACCAAGTGGTGTTCAAGCTTTGAAGAATCCAAACCCTTTGAAGGATGTTGAAGGCTTGGTTGTGCTTGCTGTTGCTGAGCTATCTTAGATAGGATCTGGGGTAGATTGTTTATGTAATCCACTCTTGATTGAATCCAAAGCATAGTCATTCTCAATCTTTTTAAAAGAAAAGTGTTTTTCAAACTAAGTGAAAAACAACCGATTCTTTTGTCGAAACAACCGATTGTTTTATACTTAGGTGTTTTTAGAAAAGGTTGAAAACTGTTTTTCAAATGGTTGAGCTGTTAAAACTAAAACAACCGATTGATTCGTGGAAACAATCGATTGT
>Ga0123342_1004788_pt1 | contig 20307 bp, 14 predicted proteins | sample Turbeawhitnodule_FD_89960 | JGI IMG/M metagenome (GOLD analysis project Ga0123342, IMG submission 89960) | Root nodule microbial communities of legume samples collected from Mexico - Turtle bean Mexico white nodule | ecosystem: Host-associated > Plants > Roots > Nodule | place: Mexico: Nepantla... | reverse complement strand
ATTCATACTCATCATGCACCTTCAAAGCCATCACAACTCCTAGGAGGGCTTTGTTTCACTCACCCATTGCTTCCGCATCCTTTTTACTACTTTGATTCAAGAAGAACACATGAAATGCCATCAGGAAAGGTCTTCCCGCTCAAAGCCAAGGGTGTCAAAGGTGAGTAAGGAAGCCTAGAGGCAGGCTTATGCAGGGGAGCACCTTACTCAAGTGCTGCAAAGGTCAAAGGAGTGCAAAATTGGCAGAAGGAACAAGGTTGTTTTTTATGCAGATGCTGCAAAACCATGTTTGAAAGGTGCCTAAGTAGTTGCTGCATAAGTCTGTATAATTGTGCAGCAATTAGGGAGCTCTGATGCTGATGTTACAAGGGTAAACAACCACTTTTTGCTGCCAAAGACATCAAGCCATTTAGTTGGAACATGGTCCTGAGTTTTCCAATAGCTTAGGAGCATCTATGGAGCTCCATGAATGAAAGAAAAAGCATAGGAAGGTTTTGAGAGCAGAGTATGTGTTGTGCCTGTGGGAGCAGGACCTTTTCTTTGATATTTGTTCTAGTGTTATGGTTGAGCATAGTGCAGAGTCATTGGGAGAGGGTGACTGGAATGAGGTAAAGGTGTTGAATGAGTGGTAGAGAGGCGCCTCTGAAAATCAGAAGTTATAGTGGGAGTTGCAGATCACAGGTTCTACTTGGGCTGGTGAGCCATTTTTGTAGCCGTAGTACAGATGCCCCCAAGTCTTGCTGTGGAATCCACCAGTTTCTCAACATCTTATAATGCTTTCAATGTTGGTCGCTTGGTTGAGATGAAGTTGTAGTATGCTGCAGGTGGAGTAATACATGCAGTTGTTGGGTATCGAAGCACTCATACTTAAGATTAAGTAGTCTTTCTTTCTGTAGCAGAAATGATGTCTCTGCAGGGTAATGCAGTTTTGGAGAAAAAGGTGGGAGCCGCAGGTATTAAGCACCTCAATTTTGCAGCATTGAGGGGTTTTTAAGCATCAATAGAGGTCTCTTTAGGAAGATATTTGGAATCACAAATGTAAGGGATGTGGTGCCGCAAAGGAATGGTTCTATTTTTTTGCTACTGTTGAAATTTATGCAGAATTTTACTGCTTAACTATGCCATATCAAACACTAAATTATGTGCCAAAAAGATGATAAATTTTGCAAATGATGGATATTATGCAGAATTTTGATGCATAACTGATGTGCCAAAAAGCTGAAGCCTATATCTGTTTCTATGTTTTGGTCTGAAGTTAGGTGAGGTGCTTTTTTTAGCACTTATTTAAGAATTGGAATACCCTCTCAATTTAATTTAAACTTTGTTGATAAAAAAAATATCATACACTAGTATATATGTGTTTGAAGATTAGTTAACTTATTATTCAACATATAAGTAGTTAATTTATTTAAAATACAATCTATAATATTAGTTTATATATATATATATATATATATATATATATTTATTTATTTAATCTCTAATTAATTTTTATAAATAGTATATAGTTAATACTATATACATAGCATATTAAACAATATTAAATTTTAAACATCTTTTTAGTCCTTTAAATTAACGAATTTTAATTTTAGTTATTATAATTTTTTTTAATTTCTTCAAATGCGTATTTTGATTTTAATTCTTATAAAAAAATATTGCTACTTAATTTTCATTTCTTCAAAATTTCAAATAACTATTTTAGTCTTTAACATTCAATAAATAAATAAATAACATTATTTTATGGATTTTAAAAGTTGTTTTTGAAATATAACGTATTAATATTATATTAATGTCATGTGTATGTTGGGATAATAAGTTAACCCATAATAAAAAAAAATATTTTTTATGATGGTTAAAATGTATCCTTTTATATCGAGTCTAAAAGAATAGTCATAAAAAATATATTAAACCATCATATTTTTTATAATAGACAATATTATATGTTATTTTTTTATAATAAATAATATTTTAATCGTCATAAAAATTATTAATAAATTAGACATAAAAAATAATTTTTTATGATAAATTTAATAATAGTTGTCATAAAAGGTTTATTTAAAAAAATAAATAATATTTTGTTATTGACCAATTAAACACACCATCAATAATTTTAATTTTATATATTTATTTATTTAATATGTTGTTAATATTTTTCTAAATAGTATAGAATTATGCACTTGCACGTGTATTTAATATATTAAATAATCAATATTTAAATACATTTTCAGTTCTGTAAAAGTAACGAGTTTTAGTTTTAGTATTTATAAATGTTTTTCATTCGTGAAAATTTTGAAATATTTAATTTTAGTCATTAAAAGAGATTTGAATTTTGTTTTTATTCCTATAAATATTTCTCTTTGATAGTCATCTCTCAGATAATTATTTTTCAATCTCTTATATTCATTTTATAAAAATAAATAATATTTATTTTATGAATTATATATATTTTTAAAATATTGCATAAGTGGTATTATATAACACTAATTCACGTTTTTTGCAAAAATTACTTCACATTTTTTTTCAGTTAATTCGTTTAAGATACCATCAATAATGTTAATTGTTGTATATTTACTATTTTAATATGTGGTTACTATTTTCTAAATAATATACAATTAAAAAATAATTAATATTATGTGCGCATATGGAGGACTAGTATTTTTTTTATAAAAACTTTGATGTTAGGTATCACTATGCAACTTGACATCTCAACTAGAGTGTCACTTCAAACAACAATAATTATTTGTCATCACATGAAAAAAATACTATTAAAAAAATACAAAAACATGGGGGGATTAGACCAAAACTCACATGTTAACAAAAATGATACATAGGTAGACTATACCTATTCATAAAGAATTATAAGAACATACTATATGAAAACTTATTATACCAATGAAATGGTTCTCTATAAATAATTCCTAAATTAGCCAACTTATGAGTACATGCATTTCCTTCACGGAAAATATGAGTAACCCTAAACCTAATTTTTCCACAGTAATTAAGACAAGTATTCCATCGGTTACAAAATATGAGTAACCCTAAACCTAAACATTAGTCCTAGCAGTAAATGCAACACAAACCAAGACAAAATCACATTCAAGCCAGACATTAGTAAGCCTCATCTTTTGAGCTTCCTCTATAGCATGTATAACTCCATAAAACTCAGCAACCATAGCAGTCTGAACTTCAAGAAACACAGAGAAAACACCAATAAACTCCCCCATACTCCCACAGAAAATACCTCCACAAATAACAAGACCAGGATACCCCTAACAGTCTCATCAGTGTTAATTTTAACCTAGCATGGTGAAGGAAACTCTCATCTAACAAGAAGAGGACGAAGAACTTTACCACTACGAGTATTAATACCAAAAAACTTTATCATGTTGAAATCCAACATATCATTCTTCATTGAAACTTTAGATGAATTTCCCACTAAACAAGTTAAGTCTTTAATTACCGAAATAGCCCTAGAAATTTCAATCTTATCTTGAAATCTAGCATAATTCCTCATACACCATATAATCTAAATAGAAAAAGTTATCACAACAAGCTTAATCAATTTAACCAAAGGATTATCATCACTCTTAATAAAAGAAAGAAGATCATCCTTATTAGTGAAATGAGAAGTGAGAAAAATCTATTGAATCGAACTCCAAATATGCAAAGCATTAGAACATTCAAAAAATAAATATTAAATAAATTTCTCATGTTTTTCACAAAGCGTACACATAGAACATACAGGCAAACCTTTATTCTGAATATGTTAATCTATAGGAAGTCGCCCATGAAAAAAATTCCAGAGTACTCAAGTTTTGGAAGGCGAAATAGATGAAAACCAAATGAATTTACCCCAACCACATGGAACTCCTGGTTCCAAGAAAAAAATCATAGCCGATTTAAGAGTGAAACGACTAGACTCATCTAAAATCCAATTAGGAATATCCTGTTCCTCCCTAACCGTGATATGATTAAAAAAAATTAGGCATCTGTTGTAAAGACAAGGGAATATTCCAATCACAACCTGTCCAAAACTGAGAGACTGTATCAGGAATGCTAGCACCATCAGATAACCCTGCAATATGAAGTAGTGGAACACCATTTATCATTCCATAAATTAATAAAAAGTACTTGTATCAACAGTCCAAGAAGTATAATCAAGTATAGTAGAATAAAACTGCTTAATTACAGGTCAAAGAGATGAGGATCTATAAACCATTCTAAATTCGTATTTTGATTTAAGAACCCTGGCTTTCAAGAGAAAAAGGCCAAGGCCTGTTGCTATAAGCAAAGTTCCAAGCAAGCTTAAGAAGATATACATTATTTTCATGATGAAGATTAATAATCTTGAAACCTCCATTTTCAAGAGGAAAACAAATCGTATCCCAATTCACGGTGACTATGCCTTTTTTTCGGAATATCACAAGTCCAAATAAAATTTCGACATCACTGCTCAACTTGGTTAAGAAGTGAAATAGGTCATTTATACATATTAAAGCTATAAGCTAGAAATCCAATAATCACCGTATTGACCAACTGAATCTGACTCATCATGCTAAGAGATTTACCTTTCAAAGATGCTAGCTTCAATTTGACTTTATCAGCCAAATGTTGAAGAAATCGATACTTTGGAGCACCAACACATATTGGAATTCATAAATAATTGAAAGGAAAACAATCATGACTACAAGAAAGAATACGTTGAATTTTGGTGACAAATCTTACAGAATTATCCATGGTAAAAAAACTACTTTTAGAGTTATTAACATATTGGCAAGAAAAATCACCATATGTTTTAAGAAAAATACTCAAATTTCTAAGAGACTTAATATCCCCCCACAGAAAACAAATATGTCATCATCATATAAAATATGAGAGGGAGTGAGATAACCTTGAGGACTAGCCATATGTAAAATTTTTTTATCATTCACAAGCTTAGAGATACATCTATTAAGAACTTCTTCTGCAAGACAGAAAAGTAAAGAAGACAAAGGATCACCTTGTCTGACACTTCTATTACAAGGAAAAAAAGACCCACCAATCTTTCATTTATTTTGATAGAAAGCATAGTTGAACGGAGAATTGTACTAATCCAACCGACAAATGAGGGGTGAAAACCAAAGCGTGTCAAAACTAATAATAAGAATTTCCAACTTAGGGTGTCAAAGGCTTTGTGAATATCAACTTTGTAAGCCACATTACCTCCTCCTCTAACATTTTTATAAAGCATGTTAATATCTTCATAAGCAATACCAATGCAATCTTGAATTTGTTTACCCTACACAAACCCATATTGATTAGGAAAAATGATTCTAGCAGTCACAAATGCAAGTTTATCCGCAAGTATCTTGGAAATAATCTTAAATTTGAAATCAACATCAACAATTGGCCTGTAATCTTTAATGGTGTCAACACCCATAATCTTAGGAATAAGAGATATCACATTACTGTTCATTCTAGGGAGAACCCAATTTTGTTTAAAAAACTGTTGAACAACATTGCAAACATTTGTTAGAAAACACCATCAAAACCATCAGGACCAAGAGCACTATTAACATTAAGATTAAAAACAACAATCTTGATTTCCAAAAAATTCAGGACATTTAATCAACATCATATTCTTCTCAGAGGAAACTAGCTTAGGAATATAAGAATTAATAAAATCCTCCATATTACTTGTATCCGGAACATTAGAAATAGACTTAGCATAAAGATTTTTATAAAATTCCAAAATATGATCCTCAATGAGTTTAGGATCCTCAGTAACCTCATTATCAATTCGTAGACGATGAATCCCACTAGAATTATTTCTCCTTTTGACCACCACATGGAAAAAAGTCGTATTTCGATCTTCATATTTGAACCATAACATCTTAGCCCTTTCTTTCCAAAACAAATATTGACAGTGAAGAACATGATCAAGCTCCTCCTTAGCAATCTTTTCTTGGCAGAGAAGCCCATCAATATCAGACAAACTAGCACTCTCTAAGTTTTTTGAATACCAAAGTAGACCCTGCTTAAGAAGAACTATATTGTGAACATTACCAAAAGAATTTTTATTCCAGTCTCGGAGTTCAATTTTCAACCTTTTTAACTTATGTTGAAAAATAAACATAGGACAACCAACAACCTTATTAGCCCAAGAATCATGAATAAATTTTAGACATGAAGTGTCCTGAAGCCACATAGAAAAGAAACGAAAATTACTAACCTTCCTCAAAGAATTACTAGCAAGACTAGCAAGAATAGGAGAATGATCAGAACAATTTTTACCAAGAACCTAATAAGTACAAGAATCTCATTCATCCAGACACACTCCATTACATAAAGCCCTATCCAATCTTCTATGAATTCTACCCTCACCTTCCATTGCACCAAGTATAACAAGATCTAGTAAAAGACATACAAGAAAGATCATTAGTATTAATCCAATCAAAGAATTCATGCAAGAAACCTAATTAGGAGCCACCCCCTTTTACAGTCATCCACCGAGAGCACAATATTAACATCTCGCATAATACACCAAGGTCCTGTGAAGGAACTAAGATCCCTCCACAAAATCTCTTTAGCCAAGTATGTGTTAGCACCATAAACACCTACAAAGCTAAAACATTTATAATGCAAAAGGCAAGTTACAAAAATAAACTGATCATTGACCAAGAAATTTTGGACAAGATTAGGAACCGACAAACACCAAAGCTTAGCAACTTTATTAACAATAGGAGACGTAGTCACCAAATGCATATTAATAGATTTGAAAAGGACGTTGAAAACATTAGTGTACGACATCATAGGTTCAACAAGAAAAACCAGGAGGGGTTTATGTAATTTAAGTAAACTAATCAACATCTCCACAGTTTTGTGGTTTCCCAGTCCTCAAACATTCTAGAAAAATGAAGAGACCTTCATTGCGACGTTGTAGAGAGAGCTGTCTTAGCAGTTTTTTTGGATTTGTCAGTCCCCTTAGGTGATCTCCCTGATTTTTTTTTAGTGCAAACTATTTCCTCCCCAGTATCACTGGCATCCTCCTCCATCTCGTTAGGATCAACCCAAAATTTTGAAACAACATTTGTAGTTTCCAAACCATCAAGAGATGAAAAGTGATTTTGCAAGACCAACAATAGTGCTTTAACATCCCCAAGAGATTTAGCCTTCCAAAGGGAGGTATGAGGCGACGAATATGGTACAATCACAATAGCAAAGACCTCCACATGATGACCATCAATTGGAGTCGTAATTGGTGCTTTAGAATCTGCAGGTGATTTAGCCCTTCGAGGAGAGGTAGGATGCAACATAGATGGTACAACCACAGGAGCAAAGACCTCCACATGATGATCATCAATAGGAGTCGTAACTAAATCTGACTTTGATTCCTTGGTTTGTAAAACAACAGGCGAATTCCTTAGCATCTTCGGTTCTGGGAAATCCAAAGTGGGAGTGGACAACCCCTGATGGGGACCTATCATGATCTGAGGCATCCTCAATAAGAGGCATATCTGCAAAATCATCCTCCACTCCACTTGTTTTATCATAAGCAATGTGATTTAAGAGTGACACTACATTAGCCCCGCCAAGAGCATCAATGTTCAAGTTATCAATGGGGCCTTCCACGAGCTTCGGCTGCAGATCTTTCTTCCGATACTCTTTACGTTGTTTAGAAACTATGGTTCTCACTTGTTCCCGTTCATCAAAAGTTGTCTTCTGAGAATGTTTATGTTGAGACCCAGAAACACGACCCTGATAATGAATTTCCCGACACTAAGCAAGCTCATGCCCAATCATTTTATAATGAGAGCAAAATGGAGGGAGCCACTCATATTCCACATCAGCTACAAATGCGAAGTCTGAACGTTCAACCAAGAGGTCATCAGGGAGAGGGGACAACAGATCAATATGCACCAGCACTCTAGCAAACATACCCCTATTTTTTCTCATAGTATGCTCATCCAAAGACAAAGGAGTATCAAGACCTCCGATGATGGAAAATATCGCCCTTGGTTTCCAATACTCCAAAGGCAATTTGTAGATTCTAACACAGGTTTGTGTTTTGGTACTCTTCATGGTAGCTGGAACAAAGTCTTTTGTCTAGGCAAACAATCTCAAGAAACCAGGAGATAACTTCAAGGAACTCATCCCGAGGGCCCATTGCATGTCTTCTAAAGAAGCAAACTCAAACTCATAGAAACTTTTCCCAAAAGGAATGACTTTTCACGGTCCAAGAGTTTTCCACACCGGCTGCAACTTTTTAGTTAAATCCAGGTGTGCGTGAGAGATTTATCCCCCTTAGATAGAATAACCCGACCATGAAGATGGATCTTGCAATCCTCAAGACCAGCCAAATAATCTACCTCATCAATTCGGACAACAATCATGTCTCCCTTAATACAAGGAATGGGTAGTTGGGACAAAGGAATGTCACGTGTATTTCCCAAAGTCTGAGATACTTCTCGATCCATTAAACAATTCCATGGGATAAGAAAACCCTTATAACTATGGGGGACTAATATATTAGATAATATTAAAGTTTAAATATATTTTAGTCCTCTAAACTTAGCTAAGTTTGAATTTTGGTCTTTATAAGTTTATTTTATTTTTCATGTGTATTTGAAATAATTATTTTTAGCCTTAAAAAATATGTGAATTTGGATTTTATTTTCTATAAAATATTTCTACTCCACTGTCTTTTTTAATTTCAACTTAATATTTTCAGTCCCTAATATTATTTTAAGATAGATAAATAACATGTATTCATATACGCTTTAAATGATGATCACGTGATCAATATTCAATTCATACCACTACAAGAAAATCACTAAATATAAACAAATTTTATATAAAAAAAATAATTAATTGCTACAATGACTAAATTAGAAACTATTTTAGAGACTAAAAAAATTATTGGTTTCTAAATTAGTTTTCATTATTGATAAATAGTTTTTAAATTAGTATCTAATTAGTTACCATGGTTTTAACTACCAATTATTTAGATTTTAAATTTGATAGCAAAAAACTTGGTAGCTAATTAGATACCAATTTAAAAACTATTTATCAATAATAGAAATTAATTTAAAAATTAATTTTTTTAGTCTCTAAAATGGTCTTTAATCTAATCAATATAACAACTAATTATTTTTTTATCTATTTAATGATTTTCTTGAATTGTACTATCACTAATATTAATTTGTTATTAAACACATGGTGGTATGCGTGTTGAATAAAGTAATTGCAGGAAAATTAATACGTATATGTATTATATGCTTAAGAAAGAATTACAAAAAGAAAATTTTGGGAAAGATTTGTTTTTATCAATAATAAATAAATGAATTAAAATAGACACGTGAGGGAATTCCGACCTTATCCCCCAACTAATCTCTAAAAATATAATCCACAAAACATAATAGAGTGCTCCTACAAAATTAATGACAAAAGTTTCACCTAAAAAGCAATACCAAACAAATTCTACCAATTAGACTAAACATTAAGATATACCTAACATTAAGTTATACCAAACATTAAGCTATACCAAACATTAAGACATACCCATACTCCACTCCCCTAGAAAGAATTAAATGCACCACAGAGGACAACCTCATATTCAGTACAGATATATTTATTAATTTAATAAGTAAATTTATAACTTTTTTTTAGGTTTAAAATTAATAAATAATTAATATAACATTAAAATACACGTGTATTAAATATATTAAATATATTTTTTGTTTTTTAAACTTAATGAATTTTAATATTGATTTCTTATATTTTGTTTTTGTTTTTCATATTTGTAAAATTTGAAATCGTTATTTTTAATCATTAAAAAATTAAAAAAAATTAGTTTTAATTTTGGAAAGGAATTAAATGCACTATAGAAAATCCCCATATATATAGGATAGATATATTGATTAATTTAATAAGTAAATTAATAACTTTCTGAAGCATACAATTTAATAAATAATTAATATTACATGGATACACAAGTATATTAAATATATTTTTAGTTTTTAAACTTAATGAGTTTTAATATTGATTTCTTATATTTTATTTGTTTTTCATCTTTGTAAAATTTGAAATCGTTATTTTTAATCTTTAAAATAATATAAAAAAACTTTGTTTTAATTTTGGAAAAGAATTAAATGCACCATGGAGGAAATCCCCATATATAATATAGATATATTTATTAATTTAATAAGTAAACTAATAACTTTCTGAATTACACATTTAATAAATAATTAATATTACATGAATATACACGTGTATTAAATATATAAAATATAATTTTTTTTTAAACTTAACGAGTTTTAGAATTGATTTCTTATATTTTTTTTGTTTTTCATGTTTGTAAAAGTTGAAATCGTTATTTTTAATCTCTAAAAAAATATAAAAAAAATTGGTTTTAACTTATTAAATGCACCATAGAGAAAATCCCCATATATATAGGATAGATATATTTATTAATTTAATAAGTAAATTAATAACTTTCTGAAGTATAAAATTAATAAATAATTAATATTACATGGATATACAAGTGTATTAAATATAATTTTAGTTTTTTAAACTTAACGAGTTTTAATATTGAATTCTTATATTTTATTTGTTTTTCATCTTTGTAAAATTTGAAATCGTTACTTTTAATCTTTAAAAAAATATATAAAAAATTTGGTTTTAATTTTGGAAAAGAATCAAATGCACCATGGAGGAAATCCCCATATATAGTATAGATATATTTATTAATTTAATAAGTAAATTAATAACTTTCTGAAGTATACAATTAATAAATAATTAATATTACATGGATGTACATGTGTATTAAATATATTTTTAGTTTTTTAAACTTAATGAGTTTTAATATTGATTTCTTATATTTTTTTTTGTTTTTCATCTTTGTAAAATTTGAAATTGTTATTTTTAATCTTTAAAAAAATATAAAAATGTGGTTTTAATTTTGGAAAAGAATTAAATGCATCATGGAGGAAATCCCCATATATATAGGATAGATATATTTATTAATTTAATAACTAAATTAATAACTTTCTTTAGTATACAATTAATAGATTATTAATATTACATGATATACACGTGTATTAAATATATTTTTAGTTTTTTAAACATAACGAGTTTTAATATTGGTTTCTTCTATTTTTTTTTTCATCTTTGTAAAATTTGAAATCGTTATTTTAATCTTAAAATAATAAAAATTTGGTTTTAATTTTGGAAAAGAATTAAATGCACCAAAGAGGAAATCCCCACATATAGGATGGATATGTTTATTAATTTAATAAGTAAATTAATAACTTCACATAAATAATTAATATTACATGGATATACACGTGTATTAAATATATTATTAGTTTTTTAAACTTAACGAATTTTAATATTGATTTCTTATATTTTTTTTTGTTTTTCATCTTTGTAAAATTTGAAATCGTTATTTTTAATCTTTAAAAAAATATTAAAAATTTGGTTTTAATTTTGGAAAAGAATTAAATGCACCATAGAGGAAATCCCCATACATATTATAGATATATTTATTAATTTAATAAGTAAATTAATAACTTTCTGAAGTATACAATTAATAAATAATTAATATTACATGGATATACGCGTGTATTAAATATATTATTATTTTTTTAAACTTAACGAATTTTAATATTGATTTCTTATATTTTTTTTTCATCTTTGTAAAATTTGAAATCGTTATTTTTAATCTTTAAAAAAATATTAAAAATTTGGTTTTAATTTTGGAAAAGAATTAAATGCACCATAGAGGAAATCCCCATAGATAGTATTGATATATTTATTTATTTAATAAGTAAATTAATAACTTTCTGAAGTATACAGTTAATCAATAATTAATTTACATGGATATACACCTGTATTAAATATTTGAAATAATATTCAGTATTAAATATATTTTTAATTTTTTAAACTTAACGAGTTTTAATATCGATTTCTTATTTTGTTTTGTTTTTCATCTTTGATATCGTTATATTTAATCTTTAAAAAAGTATAAAAAATTGGTTTTAAGTTTGGAAGAGAATTAAATGCACCATAGAGGAAATCCCCATATATAGTATAGATATATTTATTAATTTAATAAGTAAATTAATAACTTTCTGAAGTATGCAGTTAATAAAAAATTAATATTACATTGATATATACGTGTATTACATATATTAAATAATATTAAGTATTAAATATGTTTTTAGTTTTTTAAACTTAACGAGTTTTAATATCGATTTTTTTTTCCTCTTTGTAAAATATGAAATCGTTATTCTTAATCTTTAAAAAAAACATAAAAGTATTGGTTTTAATTTTGGGAAAGAATTAAATGCACCATAAAGGAAATCCCCATATACTATATAGGTATATTTATTAATTTAATAAGTAAATTAATAACTTTCTGAAGTATACATTTAATAAATAATTAGTATTACATGGATATGCAGGTGTATTAAAGATATTAAATATATTTTTTATGTGTTAAGCTTAACGAGTTTTAATATTGATTTCTTATATTTTTTTTTCATCGTTTTAAAATTTGAAATCTTTACTTTTAATCTTTAAAAAAAGATAAAAATTTTGGTTTTAACTTTGGAAAATAATTAATTGCACCATAGAGGAAATCCCCATATATAGTATAGATATATTTATTAATTTAATAAGTAAATTAATAACTTTCTCAAGTATACTATTAATAAATAATTAATATTACATGGATATACACGTGTATTAAATATATTAAATATATTTTTAGTTTTTTAAACTTTATGAGTTTTAATATTGTTTTCTTATTTTTTTTTCATCTTTGTAAAATTTGAAATCGTTATTTTTAATTTTTTTAAAAATATAAAAAAATTTGGTTTTAATTTTGGAAAAGAATTAAATGCACCATAGAGAAAACCGCCATATATAGTGTAGATAGATTTATTTATTTAATAAGTAAATTAATAACTTTCGGAAGTATACAATTAATAAATAATTAATATTACATGGATATACACGTGTATTAAATATATTTTTAGTTTTAAACTTAACGAGTTTTAATATTGATTTCTTATGTTTTTTTTTTATCTTTGTAAAATTTGAAATCGTTATTTGTAATCTTTAAAAAAATATAAAAAAAATTGGTTCTAATTTCTATGAAATATTATTCTTTGATTGTCATTTCTCAAAATTTAAATAACTATTTTCAATTCCCAGAATTCATTCTAAGATAAAGAAATTATATTTATTTTGGGTAAATTCCCTATCTAGCACCATTTACACTTTTATTTTCCTATCTAACACTCTTTTGTTTTTATTTCCCTGTCTAACACCCTTTTGTTTTTATTTCCCTATCTAGCACCATTTCAAAAAATAAATAAATAAATAATTTTTTGATAATTTTAATTTTGAATGCATTAAAAAATAAATATTTTTAATGTTTAAAATAGTTAGAAATATAATTAATGAATAAAGAAATAAATTTTTACAAAATAAAAATAAAAAAGTAATAAATTTAAAATGTTTAGTTTAAAATTATTTTTTTAAGAATGAAGAAAATAAAAAATTAAACCCTACAATAACATAAAAGTTGAATCTATAAACATAAATTAATATTTATTTTTATTATTATTAATGATGTAATCATGTTAATTTCAAGTAAAAAATACAGGACATAATTATGAAAAAAAAATCAATTAGTATTAATTAATAGTGGACATACAAATAATATTGAAGTGTCTATCCTAAATGCAAATCCTAAAAAAAAACTAATGCAAATGTTACACTTAATGCTTAAAAATGAGAAGAAAAAATTGCAAAAATAAATAAGTTTAGAAAATAAAAACAACAACAATAAAATAAAAACAAAAAACAGAAATAAATAAAGAATGACAGAAAAAAAGTAATAACTAAAAACATAAAAGATATAAAATAAAGACAAAACAAAATAAGATAAAGATAAAAAGATATTAAAAAGATCCAAATAAGATAAATATAAGAGATATAAGACGATATTAAATAAGTATATGTTGACTATGAAAAGAAAAATAAATGAAAGATGATTATTCATTTAATATTTTCTTCAATGGTACATTAAATAGTTTGTGCAAAATGAAACATAATTAATGACGAGAAGTGCACAATCCAGTAATGTTGTGACAAGTTCTTTATGTGTATCTTGGTGTTTGACAATATGAACATTTTTTTGTTCAATCTCTTATGTCCATATCAATCATTATTCAACTTGGTTTTTTTATAATTATGTCCTGTATTTTTTACTTGAAATTAACATGATTACATCATCAATAATAATAAAAATAAATACTAATTTATGTTTATAGATTAAATTTTTATGTTGTTGTATAGTTTAATTTTTTATTTTATTCATTCTTAAAAATATAATTTTTAAACTAAACATTTTAAATTTATTACTTTTTTATTTTTTAATTTGTAAAAACTTATTTCTTTATTCATTAATTATATTTCTAATTATTTTAAACATTAAAAATATTTATTAAACATTAAAAATATTTTTAATGCATTCAAAATTAAAATTATCAATTTTTTTTTAATTTTTTTTTTTTGAAATGTTGCTAGATAGGAAAATACAAAATAAAAGGGTTAGATAGGGAAATAAAAATAAAAGAGTGCTAGATAGGGAAATAAAAACAAAAAAGTGTTAAATGGGAAATAAAAATGTAAATGGTGCTAGATAGATAATTTACCCTATTTATTTTACCTTTTTAAAAGTTTTCTTTTTAAGTATGACATGTATGAATAATATTAACATATATAATTTAAAATGATTTCTTAACTTATTATTCAATAGTAGATAAGGAATTAGTGTCATATAATAATAGAAAAAAGTAACAAATTTTAATCTTAAAAGAGTAAAACACAAAGGAGAAGTTTTATAGAGACGTAAATCAAAATCATGACTTTTATAAAAAATAAAAACATATTTAAACTGTAATATTAATTAATGTATTTAATATCAAATATGTGTTTAAAAATGAAAAAAAAAATATGCTGAAACAGATACTTGATCATTAAAGACATTAAATAGAATTATTAATTAGTTGTACATTAATTATTAGAGTTTATATGTGAGTTGATTGACAAAGTCTGATTGGGTTAGGAAGAATTGACAGATGTTGGGAGTTGGCATCATAAATATGGTCTCTGCTGCCCTCATTTTTCTCCCACAACCTCTTCTCACTCTGCATTAACAAAAAGTGCAAAGTTTTCACTCTCTTTTTTCTTCTGCAATTCAAATGGCTTCACAACCAGAAACAGAGCATCCCAACAAGGCTTTTGGATGGGCAGCACAGGACACATCTGGTCATCTCTCCCCATTCAAGTTCTCCAGAAGGTATATGCACCATGCAAATCTCCTTCTACGTTATCTTCATCTTTTCCAATTACTTTTTTTCATTATTTTTTCTTTTGTTTTGAAGGATATAATTTATCTATTTGACAGAGAATAAATTGTTGACTTAAATATGTATTTTGTTTTTGTTTTTAACATCTAGATCTCAACATTTTTTATTGAATTTGATTTTATAATTTTTAATCTGATTCAAGCTATTTTGTGTTTGTTCCTTTATTCTGTTGCATTGTTCTAATTCTCATGACATTTTATTGATCTTGAGTTAGTGTAAAAAAATATTTAACAAGGACTAAAAGGCAAATGATCTACACATTAGAAAAAATATATTTTCTAGAAATTAAAATAAAATAATTAGGGGTATAAGATTTGAATAGGGAAAACAACAACTGAATAACTAAAGTAATTTCTCCTCCTTGTAAGAATCTACTAAGAGCAACAATAATAAAAAATGTTTGCAACAATCATCAAAGAAAGACCAATAATTTTAATGTGAAAAAACTCTCCTAGTGTGAGAAGTAAAATTTCAAAACAGTCAATCAAGTTCTATCAAGATCAAATATAAATATAATTTTGGTTTTTAAATTTAGTGTTTTAAAAAGTATGGGGTGCTGGAAGAAAGTATGAAAATACAAGAATGCCTTTTAAGTTAAGTGAGACAAGTTGAATACCCAACCCAATATATAGTACAAGTTAAATTTGAAAGCAGAACAAAAAAAGTTTTGATAATTTTTTATTTCTTGGTTTGCAAAAGGAAATGAGCATCTTGAATGATAATTTAAATTTTGAAATGAATTTTGTTATTTTGACAGGGCAACAGGGGAGAATGATGTTGCATTCAAAGTACTGTACTGTGGAATATGTCACTCAGACTTACATATGTTAAAGAACGAGTGGGGCGTCTCAGTCTATCCTCTTGTTCCTGGGTACCTATATCTCAATATTATGTGCTTTTTGTTTTCCTTTGTTAAACTATCATTTCTTATTTGTTGAGATTCAGTTTTAGATAATTTGTGAGGATGGTCAATTCTAAATGTAAATGAAGGTGAGTTCATCATGTAACATGTTAAATTTGATTGGAATTTGTGTAGGCACGAGGTTGCTGGTTTGGTGACAGAGGTGGGAAAAAATGTGCAAAAGTTCAAAGTTGGAGACAAAGTTGGTGTGGGTTGCATGGTTGGATCCTGTCACTCCTGTGAAAGCTGTAGTGAAGATCTTGAGAATTACTGCCCCAAAATGATTCTCACATACAATGCCAAGTATGTTGATGGCACCATAACATACGGAGGCTACTCTGACTCAATGGTTGTAGATGAACAATTTGCGATTCGCATTCCAGATAACCTACCTCTTGATGCTGCTGCTCCTCTCCTGTGTGCTGGGATCACTGTCTATAGCCCTTTGAAATATTATGGACTTGACAAGCCTGGCCTTCATATTGGTGTGGTTGGTCTTGGTGGACTAGGTCACATGGCTGTCAAGTTTGCCAAAGCTCTTGGAGTTAAGGTCACAGTAATCAGCACATCTCCCGGCAAAAAGAAGGAAGCCATTGAGAATATGGGGGCTGACTCATTTGTTGTTAGCCGTGAACAAGATGAAATGATGGTAATTATTATATGCAAATTGTTTTATTTGTCACTGGTTACATGTTGTGTGTGCTATACATTTGCTTCTTTGTTGTAAAGTAAAAGCATTACTGTAAGAAATAATCACTCACCAACTTCCTATGTTCCTCACTAAATGTCTATGCAGGCTGTAATGGGAACCTTTGATGGAATCATTGACACAGTTTCTGCTAACCATCCCCTCGTGCCTTTGATTGGCCTGTTGAAGCCTCATGGTAAATTAGTCATGGTTGGTGCACCGGAGAAGCCTCTGGAAGTTCCAGCATTTTCTTTACTTATGGGTAAGCAAATGTATAAAAAATAATGCCATCAATTACACACTTCCGGGTTTTGAAAGTATTAGAATGAAAATGTGCTTTAGAGTAATTTGGAAACTTTAACTGTAATTGGCAGGGAGGAAGATGATTGCTGGCAGTGCAATGGGAGGGATCAAAGAGACGCAAGAAATGGTTGATTTTGCTGCCAAGCATGGTGTGAAGCCTGATATCGAAGTTATTGGCATGGATTATGTGAACACTGCAATGGAGCGCCTCCTGAAAGCAGACGTGAAGTACCGATTTGTTATTGATATTGGAAACACGTTGAAGGCAAGTTCTTGAATAACGAATATGCATATGTGTGCTTCAGACTTCAGAGACTGAACGTTGGGTGAGAGAAAAAGATTGAGTCTGAATTTTCTTTTGTTTTTGTTTTAGCATTATGTGTGTTGTCGTAGTGAGTTTTTAGTTTGAGGATTATCTGTGATATTCCTTCAGAAATAAGAAAAATGTGGGGGATGAAATTTGTATGGCGTTACATTTTAAAGAGAGAAATTCTGCGTGAATCTGGAGTTGTTTTTATTTTAGTTTGCAAGAAATAGGTTCGGTTAAACAATTTTATAATTGTTGAGTCACATAATTATTTGTCTTTAATCTGGTACAATGTTTTCAACATATCAATATTCTTAAAAAAAATACTCATTTCTCTTGTTTTCAGGAAGAGATTGAAGAAAACATAGTTCACTTCGATCATATCAGTGAATAAATCCTAAATCTTGATCTGATTAATGAAATAGTAACATCATAATATAATTCATTTATTTATTAAAATGAAATCAAATTCATATTAACAAGCTATCATAAATGAGATTATAGTTGAAACTATAATCACCACTCCTGATGGTTCCTATTGGACCGGAAAATATTTTAAGAAATTCTACAATCACTAATTTAAATCCATGGAACATCAATTCTAAATTATTGAAAAGTCTTCAGAATTCCATTTTATTTTTATAATATTCTTTCTTTACAAAGTTTTTTTTTAATAATTAGCGGGACCGTTTGATGGAAACTAATACTCATTGTTTCAGATCATTCAAATAATGGATGAAGTAGGATGGCAAAGCGGGGTGAACTGACCTTTTCAACTCGCTAACCCGCATGAGTCCGCAATCCGCGCGGGCCAGCAGCGGGGCGGGGCGGGCTGACCCGCTAACCTGCAAGGAAAAAAAATTAGCACTTAGCAGCAACAAGGCAACGTAATTAGGTTTTTACAAAATTTCAAAGAAAGAAACACAACACAATCGCGTCAATAATGTTTATGTTTAATGTTTTTGAATTAATGTTTATGTTTATATTTATGTTTAATATTTTGGAATTAGGTATTTTTAATGTTTTGGAAGTGGAGGAATAGTGATATTTGATATTTGTCCTAATGTTTTGATGTTTGACTATGTTTGAAAAGGAAGAAAAAGAATTTATGTTTGATAGTAACAAATATATACGTTTAATTTGACAATTTTTGAAGAACAAAATATAAAAAAAATAAAAATATTTAATTTAAAAAGTAAAAATAAAAGAACGCGGGCTGACCCGCAAACCCGCGGACTAGCTCTTATGCGGGGCGGGTTGAGAATTCTAGCCCGCAATAACTTTGCGGGGCGGGCCAACCCGACCTGCATTTTTGCGGGCCAAGCGCGGGACGGGCCATTGCGGGGCGGGCTGGCCCGCTTTGCCACCCCTACGATGAAGTAAGCAAGCGATTAGAAATAATCAAAATGAAAAAGATAAAACAGTAAAATTAGAGGCAGAAAAAAAGGCAATATCTAAAAGATGTTTTTCATTAAATTTTGACATTGGTAAATGCTCATGTATAACGTCTAAAATAGTTTTTGAAATGTTTTTTTTTTTTTCAATTTTAATAATTAAATGTTCATGTATAAAATTTGCTTAAGGAATTTAATTAATTAATAAATTATTGTAAGCTTTCTTATTAAAACATATAGCATTATTGAACAGTGGCAATGGAGGATACCATGGACAAGTGACTGGTTTGAGTGGAAGAAAGACATGGCCATTGATTTCGTGAAGGAATTAGAAGGACGTGAATGATGAGTGGAGATAGAAGGAGGACAAATCCCTCCCAACTATATTCTGTGAGGTCTGCTTTTAGAAAGCTAAATTATAGTGTTCGGGGGTTTAAATATGGAGAATTATGGAAAACGAAACATTACCTCAGCCCAATTTTTTGCGTGGCATATAATTATACATAGGTAAAGTTGTTTTTTTTTATAATAAATAAATAAATAATAAAAATATTTTAAAAATACCTTAACTCTTATACAGGGAAAGGTACAGATTCAACAATACCAAACTCCTATATGTAACAACAACAAAGATAACAATTATCCATAAACCAAAATTTCTACAAAACCAAAACTAGATTAATATGATGGTGTTACCTTACATATTTTTTGGCTGGTACAGAGTAGGAAAGTATAGTCTTATTTAGTTTAGGCTTGTTGAAGGTGAAGCCCAATTGGAGGCTTGTACTCTTCTTTTTTGTTATGATCTTTTCTAGAATTATTTTTGAGGTGTTACCTTACATTTTTTTTGGCTGTTACAGAGTAGGAAAGTATAGTCTCATACTCTTTCTTCCTGCACCTTCATAGGTTCTTCTTCTACCGCATACAAAACATGAAAATAACTTTTTATCCTTCTTGTGCCACCCTCATAGAGTAGCTTTCGGATTATGTAATTCATGTATTTGAAAAATGACTTCCAGATAATGTAATCCGAAAGCTAAAAAAGACTTATGAATTACATAATCCAGAAACTAATCATGCATCTGAAAAAAGGCTTATGGATTATGTAATCCGGAAGCTAATTACAAATTTGAAAAAAAAACTTCTGAATTACGTAATCCAAAATATTATGTAGCTCCCCAAAAGCTCATCTGACCCCAAGGTAGTACGTATCCTGTAAAAGCTGTCACAATCATTAATAGGAAGATTACAACCCCGAGACACCGAACAAATTCCCTAGGACTGCTATAACT
>Ga0123342_1004787_pt1 | contig 20313 bp, 8 predicted proteins | sample Turbeawhitnodule_FD_89960 | JGI IMG/M metagenome (GOLD analysis project Ga0123342, IMG submission 89960) | Root nodule microbial communities of legume samples collected from Mexico - Turtle bean Mexico white nodule | ecosystem: Host-associated > Plants > Roots > Nodule | place: Mexico: Nepantla... | reverse complement strand
CCTCTTTCCCTATTTTCTATTCTTTAATAAAAAAAAAAAAAAAAAATAAAGAAGGAAATGCAAATTAAAAAAAAAAAAAAAAAAAACTAGAAACATATGACAAGACAATGTTTTTACTCGATAGAAAAAGGTCTTTATTTTTCTTTATTTTCTATCTTTTAGAATTGTATTTCTTAGGATTTAATTTTTGTAAATAGTAAGTTTAAAATAGGTTTCAGTTGGCTCTTCTCAAGCCTAAACGGATGGAAGGAAATAAGGTGCATCATTCAAATTCAAATTGAAGCTACAAACTTTAAATAAGAGATGAGTTAAGAAAGACATGGAAACATGTTCATATGAAAAGCAAAGAAGAACGATTACAAGGAATATTTAAACTATTTTTAAAATTTAAATTTCCTCTAATTTTTTCTTTGAGATATTTGGACATGTATTTGAATGGTTTTAGAATTAGAATTTACATTTTTAGTTGAAAATCATTCTAAAGTAATTAGGCTAACATTTTTGGATTATATATATATATATATATATATATATATATTTATATGAGAATTTGATATTTAAGTCCTTTTTAAAATTGATTTTCTACTTTGAAATCTTATATTTGAACTTTTAGGATTCAAATAATGTTTCATTGTTGGAGGTAATACTTTTTTAAACTCAAATGACACATCTATATATAGTCATCTCGTACCTTTGATATATATGAGAATTTGATATTTAAGCCCTTTTTAAAATTGATTTTCTACTTTGGAATCTTATATTTGAACTTTTAGGATTCAAATAATGTTTTATTTTTGGAGGTTATCTTGAAGATGAAAATACTTTTTTAAACTCAAATGACATCTCTATATGTAGTCATCTAGTACATTTGAGATATATGAGAATTTGATATTTAAGTCATTTTTAAAATTGATTTTCTACTTTGGAATCTTATATTTGAACTTTTAGGATTCAAATAATGTTTCATTCTGGTAGGTTATCTTGAAAATTCAAATGACACATCTATATATAGACATCTCGTACATTTGAGATATATCAGACTTTGATATTTAAGTCCTCCTTTTTAAAATTGATTTTCTACTTAGGAATTATATTTGAACTTTTAGGATTCAAATAACGTTTCATTCTTGGAGGTTATATTGAAGATGAAAATACTTTTTAAACTCAAATGACACATCTATATATAGTCATCTCGTACATTTGAGATATATGAGAATTTGATATTTAAGCACTTTTTAAAATTGATTGTCTACTTTGGAATAAACTTTTAGGATTCAAATAATGTTTCATTCTTATCTTGAAGATGAAAATACTTTTTTAAACTCAAATGACACATTTATATATAGTCATCTCGTACATTTGAGATATATGAGAATTTGATATTTAAATCCTTTTTAAAATTGATTTTCTACTTTGGAATCTTATATTTGAACTTTTAGTATTAAAATAATGTTTCATTCTTTGAGGTTATGTTGAGGATGAGATGAAAATACTTTTTTAAACTCAAATGAGACATCTATATATAGTCATCTCGTACATTTGAAATATATGAGAATTTGATATTTAAGTCCTTTTTAAAATTGATTTTTTACTTTGGAATCTTATATTCGAACTTTTAGGATTCAAGTAATGTTTCATCCTTGGAGGTTATCTTGAAGATGAAAATACTTTTTTAAACTCAAATGATACACCACTTGATGAGTGTATAATTATTTGAGATCATCCCTATGCATACACTCATCATCATCTCACTTTCATCTATTAGTTAAGTTTTTTCCATTTTTTCTCTTTTAATTTTTGTCTTGAATCTTATTTTATCTTATTCATGTGTTGATTTGTCTATCTTTTTATTTCTTTTCGGTCATAGTTAAATTTCATTCCTAGCTTTTTATAATCGATTGTTATGTTCTTATTATTGTCTTGATATTTTCCATTGAATAAAATCTTTTATTCAAGCTTATTGTAACATTACTTTCACAATAAGAAGTGAAGGTCTGTACTAAAATTTTAGTATGATTATGCTTCTTGTATTTTAAGCTTAATGTATAATTGAACTCTATCATAACCACTTTAAGATTTGCATTTGAAATTAGGGTGAGTGAATCGATCTCACTTGATCAACTTATCTCCTATCTTGAGTACATCATCTCACTTGAGTAAACTTGTGTTGGTTGAGTAAGTAGAGCTTTAGTGAAGATATAATTGATCTAATCACTTCATTGCTTGAGCATCCATACAATATTTGAACATCCAAACAATTTTCGAGCGTCCAACATTCAATGGAAAAAGAGTCAGCATTAACTTTTGTTGCTGAAGCGTTACACCCTTGATTTCTTGCATTAAACCATAATCTTGCAAAATTCACCTCAAGTTTTTGACTTTTTATCACTAGAACAACCAAGTATAGCTTGAGTTATAAGAGTTTTAGAGGTGAGAGAATTAATTTTCCATCTATCTTGCTTAAAATTAAAGTTATGACTTGAGGGAAAAATATTGTGTCACTTAAATGACAAATGTGGCTATTGAGCAATAGTACTTTATATATGTGCAATAATTATTATAGCTTGAGCAACTCTCAGATGAAAAAAAAAATATCATAAACATACAAGATTTATATCATCTAATAATTTTGATACAAAATAATAAATCTATTTTCAATTTTACTTGGGTAGAGAATACCTCATACTATGTTATTACTATTCAACGCCTATAATTAAGCCCATAGTATAAGTTGTAGCTCAATACAAGTTTAAATAGTAACACTTTGACAATTAGGGCATAACATAGGTGAGCTAGTTTTTATGAGCATTTATATAATACAAAGCCATAAAAGGAAAGTAAATTGAATTGAATTTAAAACCATTTTCACAATTTTCCTTGATGAAGCAAATTACCTACTACACATGCAACATAGCTTACTCCAAATTAATCAACATCTTTCAATCTCATTCAATTTGAAAATTACTTTTTAACCAACCTTGCACGCGTTTAAACAAAACTTACTATTAATTCAAGAAATTTTGCTCCTCCCCATTTGCGTCTATTAGTTAAAATAATACTATACATAACTAGGGTTTCAATTTAATCTAATACAATTATTTTATAATGTTAAATTAAGTTTAAATATAAAAGTTAAGAACAAATTTACTTTTTTTTATCAATTTTATCAAAATCCAAATTAAACAACTTGATGATAATGATTATTACTTATTAATTGACCTTTAATTTCAAGTTCGAACGTACTATTCTGCTTTTCTTCGACACAAGTAATATTAGTGCACTTGATTATTTATTCTTTTGGTACCCAAAGGAAAACAACAATTTTGGTACCCATTGGAGAAATTCAGAATCTAATCATTTTGGAATCCATTGAACGTGATATATTTTCGAAGTGTTCATGGTACTTCTGCTATTGATAGTTTGCATCGTAACGAAGCAAAACAAGGAGAGAAAAAACAGAGAAGATCCTAGATAATGATTACATATCCACAGCATAATATATAGATGCAAATGTTGGAGCAACCAAGAAAATAAAATCTATTGAATTATGATTTTAGTGCCATTTTATTTTTTAATCAGAATTTTTAACTTTTCCGAAGTTAAAAGATTATAATTTTATTCAATTTTTTATTTTATGTTCGTTTTGTTTTATTTTATTTTAATTCCATTGAACTTATATCTAACATTCATTTAAGATAATATCAAGAAATAATTTAATTAATTACACATATTTGCTAAAATTTGAAAATACAATTTAAAAAACAACTAATAATAAAATAATCAAAAGGGCAGACAAAAACATAAAAAAAAAGTATAATTTACTCTATGAAATATAATAGAAAAGATCCTAAGTAGAAAATATAGTTTTATAATCTCTTATAAAGTGTTTCTAACATTATGTTATTAAAAATAGATAAAATGGGTAACACATTCACAGTGTATAAATGCTATCCTAAAATCATACTTTGTAGTATGTTTGTAATTTTTTATGATAATAACTACCTTTAAACTTATATTAAAAGTGAATTTTGATGAATTCTTTTAAATATTTTTTAAAAAAGTCATGATTTTTTTTAAAATCTTATAAATTTAAATTAAAGAATCTAAAGAATAAGGTTCCTTAAAAAAATTTGATACATCACAACATTCCCACTTGATTTTGAAAAGTCCATAACACTAAATAGTCTTTTTCAGAATTCCAATCCATTTCACTGGGAAGTGGGTGGTAAATTTAGAATTATTGTTGACGAAAACGAAGTGTTTTTTGGGGTATGATTTTTGAAACCAAAATCTGAAAATGTGACACATAATGGTCACGGTTAATTAACAAGAAAACTCTTTTTCTACGCTTCCTAGTTCCAAGTTCCAATCATGATTCATGACGGGAACCTGTGCTGTGTGAAGTGCATACTGAATCTTTTGTCTTCTCTCTGTAGATTAATCTACAAGCTATAACCCCTCTTCACCAGAATTTAGATTAGCCCTTATTATTAATCACAAATCACGTGATATAGCAACATAGCATAGCCCCTTTATTAATTAAGATCCTACATAGAGTACTACTACTTCTACATTGCAACCTAAACAACTCCATCATCATCATCAATTCATCACCATGAAACAACACACCGATTACAACAGCAGCAGCAGCTATGGTTGCAATGATGAAGAGAACATGGTAAATGTTCCTTTCTCTTGGGAACACAAGCCTGGTCTCTCTAAAGTCACTACTCATGGCCTCAATGGCTCTAGCTTGGTGCTCCAGCCTCCTCCCTGTTCATCATCAGATCATAGACACAGAGTGGAGGAATCTCAGATTCTGTGTGCAGTGCAGACCTCCCTCAGAATCAGCTCTTTTAGGATGGAGACTCAGAAGGAAGAAGACCCTTTTGTTGAAGCTTACAAGAAATGCACTCAAAGCCCCTTTATACATCAACAGAGCAGTAGGGTCCAAAAGAACATTAGATCTTGGCCTACCATAAGGAAGTATGTGAACATTCTTTCTTGCAAGCACTCCAATGATGTTTTGTAGTCACAAAGCTGTCTATACAATGATGCTTACAAAGCTTTATCATACCTAGTCGGACAAGATCGGCTACATGAATCACATGATGTCAGGAATGTTATATGCTATGATATCTCTCTGACAAAACTTTCTCCAAAGTCTTTCTTAATGCCATTTAGGCTTTTATTGTTTTGTTTATTGTAATTTTTTTTTCTGGAGGAGGGGGGTCTTTTTGTAAGTATCATATATGACAATTGGAATTGTCCTAGTTTTTTGTATAGAAAAGGATTGGTGGAAATGAAACAAGGAAGCAAGAGCATAGTCCCTTATTAGTTTATAATTTTCTGCTACCTGATTCACACGACACGACTCTAAACAGATTGTCTTTGTCAACCGTGGCCTGCTATGAGCAATTTTATGCATTTGATTCCAACAGAGCGTGCACATATTAGTGGCTGAGTTCTTGTAAACGGTCCAAACCAAACTCATTAGCCACTGTAGATTTAGAAATTCCACTGTTGCTCTTATTACCCCCAACATGTGATCTTACAGAAATATAATAAAACTATCTCGGTTCAGTGTTGCCTTTTACAACTTTTTGAAGTCTGAAACCATGTATATATTTTATGGAGACAATTCTGTTCTAGTTAGATAAGCTTGTGTTGTGAGTGATGCAGCTGTATAACCACGATTTGAATTTAAAATCATTGATTAATTGGTTCAGCTTTGCGTCTGCTAATCTACACACTCATTGGTCTAGTAGTCTTGTGCAATTTGATGCCTTTTGAAAACAATGTTTTGAGCTAGTCTAGTACATAACAAGTGAGGGGTGAGGACAGAGGAGGAACAAGTCAACCATCATGAGTTTGTCTTATACTCTTCTATCTTCTTGCTATTGTCTTCTTCTGAGTGATGTAAAACCCGTGTGAACTTGGTCTTCTTTCCCAACTCATGTGTCATTATTTTCCAAGTTAATTTCAAACCACAAAACCAAAATTGTCCGTGCTTACGTTTTATGTGCTTGTCCATTGTCCATTGAGACTGTGCCATTAGACACTATGTAATGGAAGTGGACCAAAAAAATCTATATATAAATTATGATGGCCTCATCATAGGATAACACTTCCCCGCCACCTCAGGTCCTCAAGCCACATACAAATATATAAGGGTCTTGTCATTATTCCATTAACAAAAAACTGAGAGAATGAGTCAACCAAAGGATCATTCAGCAAGAAAGGTAACCTTCTCATGGGAAAAGAAGCCTGGTGTGTCCAAAGTAACAAGTAAACCTCCTTGTGAAACTCTCATCCCAAAAGAGCAAGAGATTTTGGCCAAGTTGCCACCCCCTCCTTGTACACCAGAAGAAGCCACTCACAGAAACCATGTTCTTAATTTCCAAATTCCACTTCCTCCATGTGCTTTTCAGCCTCCTTACTATAGAACTTCCTCCAAGAGGGGTCTCTGGGTTCAGGACAAAGACCCTTTCCTAGCAGCTTTCAAAGAGTGCACCAAGAATCAGAAAAGTGCCAAGGTGAACAAAAAGTTGATCAAAGATGGAATTGAGTCTAGGGTAAGGAAGAGCATGTCCTTTTTCTCATGTACCCGATCTTGCACTGTTCATGACACCAATTTGCTCAGGATCTCTCATCTAGATGATGATTGATATGTTATAACATCTTAGTTTGGTGTTATATTGGGGTGATTCCTGCACAACTTGCAAGTCAAAGTATAGTATAAGAGATGTGTGAAGAATAATCAAAGTAAGAATATTTCTGCTGCTGTTATGTATGTTTTCTGTTTATGATAGAGTGTATGATGGTTTGCTGAATTTTATGCTATTGATAGCCATTGTTGACTAGAAAATCAAAGGAAGTAGATGTATGACTTTGCAAAAAGGCTAGTTATTTTTAAATACTATGTTGAAGGCATATCTTATTTTAAAATTTTATTTAAGCAACTGGTATAGGTGTATTTAATAACCTGTTATGGCTGATTTCACAACTGGTATAGGAATTGAACAAGTTAGAGAACTTCATTAAAATTGAGGGCTAATCTTAATTACTTCGGAAAAGGTTAGAGAACTTCATAGTGGGCTAATTTTATTTTATGAGAGATATTTGTTAATTCACTAATAGGTTATTTCTTAAAAGTGTGATAGAACTAAAAATATATAAAGGCATGGTAGAATAACACTTGGCACCTCATGTTAGTAACATGAGTTGATTCTTGAGTGACCAGTATTGTAGATAAAGTAAGATTATTGATATATTGATCAAAAGAAGTTATTGGAATGAAAGACCAATTCAGGATAAGAAACGAAATGTAAAAATTCAAATCATAATTTTTTTTTGATAAGTTAGTAACATGAGTTGATTCTTGGAAAGTATTGTAGATGAAGTACAATTACTTATATATTGACCTAAGGAAGTTATTGAAATGAATGAGAAAAACACATGTTAATTCAATGAAAGATCCAAAACTTAACCTATTAGCACAAGTTCTTCTGCAACGTTTTCTGCAACTTCTTCAGCCTCTGCAACATATACTTTCGCGTTCGATTTACAACAATGAATAGACAGAGTTTGAAATTAGGATTGGAAATGAGTGAGGAAGTGTGGTTTGTAGAGAGGGGGTGCGATAAGGAAAAATGGAATGGGTTGCAGGGGTACGTGAAATAAGAACAGGTGGGAAAAGAAAGACAGTGAAATGGGCCGTAAGGATAAAAGAAAAAATGGGCATGTAAAAAGGTGTGTTTATACAAAAAAAGTATTAGAGAATTATTATGTTTTATTTTATTTTTTCTTTTTCTTTTTTCATACTAAATAATCTTTTTGACTTAATGAACAAATTTGAAGGAATATTTATTTTTTATTTTTCATTTATTATTTTTATTTTTTCACTAAAGTCAGATTTTAAATACTTCTAGAAAATTGGATATTGAGAAGTATCCTTTCCCACCTGGAGAAAGAAGTATCATACATTCAGTTCAGATCAGAAAATTAGAGAAAAATAATGCTAATTTATTATAAAAAATTAATAATAAAAAATATTGTAGATATTTTATTTTTTATTTTTTTATTTTTTTTATTGTAGATAAATTACAATTTAAGCTATTCTAATTTGCTAGACCATATGAAGTTGTTTGAGTCATTCCATATATTGCAATACTATTATAATTCCTTTTACTTTTTAGTCTCATTTTATTTTTTAATCAGAATTTTGAATTTTTCGGAAGTTAAAAAATTCTAATTTTATTCAATTTTTTATTTATTTTATGTTTGTTTTATTTTATTTTATTTTAATTCCATTGAGATCTAATCTGTAATATCAAGAAAAATTTAATTAGTTAACATTTAAAAATAATACATATTTGCTATTTAAAAATAATACTACACAATTTTTTAGGTTAAAAGATTCTAATTGAACTTATATCTAACCGATAATATCAAAAAACAATTTAGTTAATTAATGTATAAAAATAATACACGAGCATAGAAAATAATATGCTTTGCCTATATATACATTAAAATGAGATTTCTAATAGTGTCTGATTTTCTTCTTCACGTTTTGAAAAGAAAGATGGTGCGTATCTTATTTAGGGTTATAAGTATCTCTATTTTGATGGTTATTGGTTTTTGTGGGCGGGTGGATTGGTATTTGGGTTGGTGGATAAGGGCGGTTTTTCTTTTTGCTACTTGTTATGGTTGCAGGGAGACGGTAATGAATTTGTTTTGAGTTTATACGGGTTTGTACGGGTTAGTTTTGAGTTTGTACGAGTTTGTATGGGTTGTATGGGTTTTTTAGTGGTAGATTTTTTTGTCTCTCTCATTTTATTGATTTGAAAAACTAGATAAATTGATTCATATTATTTAGCTATATATAAGTATTGATAAAAAAAAATAACAACACAGATAAAAAATGAGTTTTCTTTTTTCCTTCGTTTCCTTGCCAATGGCGTTGCAGTTTGAATTTACAATAACTAAGTTTTAATAATTTAGATTTGGTTAATAAAGATTCTATACGGTTTAAAGTAAGTTACATTATTTTTTATAATTTTAATGTTTTTAGATTAAAATTTGAATAATGATATTAATAATTAATAATAATTTATAATTTATTTATTTTATGGGTAAGTCTTATTAAAAATTCATTTTGTCATTGTCTCTCAAAATAGTAATTATGGATAAGGAATGAATTAATGAGTTTATTTAAGTTACTTAAACTTTAATTGTATGAAGCTGAAATATTTTAAATTGTTGTAATAAGTGAGAGAGAGACATTTTCTACTTAGTACATCATGACCCTTTATGTTTTTAAAAAATGTGGGGTCAAAATATTACTATAAAGTATAAAATCTAAAAATATTTGTAGTGTTTAAAAAATTAAATTAAATTTTAAATTTTAGACAAATATTCAACAAAATACAATTATATTTATTTATATAAAACTAATATTTATCTAGTCGAACCTATAAGCTAAACTACAGGTTAAAAGGTTAAAGTAGGTTGCAATAAACTAGAAACTGAAATCATAGTCTAAAATACATTTTACGACTTCAATAGATGTATTAAGAAACTTAAAAAAAAAAAAGTAATTTTAGTATATAAAACAATTTCAGGTTAATACTCCACATTAAATTTAACGACAAAGAATTCATAGCATAATAAAAACTTAATTTAGAAATATTTTTTTATTGTAATGAAAAAATAGATACAAAATTATAGAAAATATATACTCTCCAAATTACAATATAAATAGGAAGGGATTCACTAATAATAAATTTTATCATTATTAAATTAATTGCATATAATTGCGTACAATATCATACAATAATTGCGTATAATTTAATTTAATAATTATTATTTCCCTAATAATAGTAACGAACGTGCAGTTTTCTATTCCTATTTTTTTCACAAATGCATTTAAATTTGTAAGAATTAAGAAGAAGGAACAAATCTAGCTAAAATGTTGAAAGAGTGGACAAATGTGATAGTTCTTGGTAAGAGTTTCTATTTGAAGATTTGAAGTAGCAACATGATTTTAATTTTTAATTATATTTTATTGGTATGTCTTTTAATATATGTGGGACTTGTGAATGTATTAGAACAATCCTACATTTGTGTGTTAATGGAGGAAATTATATTTAAATTGTCCTTGGCCTCTAATCTTAAGCGATGTGGGACTATTGGATGTAGGATTGTTCTAATACATTCACTAGTCCCACATCGTTTAGGAGTAGAGGTCAAAGACAATTTAAATATGATTTCCTCCATTAACATCCTCTCTTTCTAGGTCCTATACTGTTTCTTTGGGATGCATTTACCTCTCTCCTTGGTTATTCTTTCTTGCTTATTGTCGGGAAAAACCCTCCATGCACAACTTGCGTCTTTACAAATTGGTGATTAAGATGGATCAACTTATGAAGAAGTACAATTTTGATAAGAATAGATTTCAAGAATTGAAGGAGCAACATTTAATTTTTAATTATATTTCATCTGTATGTCTTTTTGGTAAGATTTAATATATATTCTTCCATGTATCGAAAATTATAGACACTTCCACTCTCCAAATTGCGTACAATATCGTACAATAATTGCATAAAATAATTGTGTATAATTTGATAATTATTATTTCTTAATACTCCCCTCAAGGAATAGATTTAGGAGCAACATGATTTTAATTTTTAATTATATTTCATCTGTATGTCTTTTTGGTAAGATTTAATATATATTATTCCTCCGTGTATCAAAAATTATAGACACTTTCACTCTCCAAATTACAGGTAAGGATCCACTAATCATGGATTCTATCATTATTAAATTGACATGGGAACTTTAGCTCTGTAATTATCTTTTTTTATTCTAAATCCTTATATATTCTTAGTTCCCTGGCTGTTAGTTAAACTTTAGAAAGGTGTTGAAGGATTTGTTTTGATCTTCGTGGTTCCTGAAACTTAGAAAGGTGTTGAAGGATTTGTTTTGATCTTTGTGACCCAGCAGTGGGTATGATTTTAGTATGAAAAAAATGAGTTTGTGGCTTTTATTCATGCAACTGGAAATTCAAGTTAGGAAGTTATATTGTATTTATAGAGTTAGGCTGGATTCTATCATTATTAAATTAATTGCATATAATTATTATTTTCTTAATAATAGTGACGAACATGCAGTTTTCTATTCACATTTTTTTGGGGAAATGCAGAGAAATTTGCAACACCTCGAAGGAACACATTTAGCCAAAATATTAGAAGAGTGGAGAAAGGTGATAATTCTTGGTAATAGAGTTTCTTTCTCTACTAAATGAGACTTAGTCAAGTGTAGCATTTATTTTCTAGTAATGTATAATGTTGTTGCTTTGTTTTTTATTTATAGGTGATAAGAGCAATTTAAGCAATAGTAAACTCAGTTTCCATACCAAGGATCCTGTTTTTTTATTTATACGTGATAAGAGCAATTTAAGCCATAGTAAATTCAGGCATCAGTTTCCATACAAAAGACCCTAAAATGATGGAAATGGTCCCTAAAAGGATGGAGGAGTTTAAGAAGATGATATAACAAATAAATAAAGCAAAGTCCCATATCCAAAATGGGATGCTTTTTATACTAAATTTTTTTGCTAGTGTAGCAAATAATAGTGACGAACATTATAATATTAAATCATTTTACAGGATAGAATAAAATATACTTAAGTTAAGAGATTCATGAAAGAAAAAGATTATAGAAAATATGTATAGATAAGATCCACTAATCATGTATTCTATCTTTATTAAATTAATTGCATATAATTGCGTATAATATCGTAAATATCATATAATAATTGCGTATAATAATTACATATAATTTAAATATCAATTTCAAACTTAATCCTATCAAATTTATATTTCTTCATTCACTTGGTAAAGGCGCCGGTTCCTGGAGGATTTTTCTTGATACTAATGATAAAAAAAATAACAAACTAGGAAATATATTAATTAGGTAAGGATTCGCTAATAATGAATTCTATTATTATTAAATTAATTACATATAATTACGTATAATATCGTATAATAATTACATATAATTTAAATTATTTTTTTAATAATATTGACGATTTCCTATTTTTTGGACAAATGCAATGAAATTTATAAGAATTTGAGAAAAAGGAATACATTCAGCTAAAATATTGGAAGAATTTGAGAAAAAGGAATACATTTAGCTAAAATATTGGAAGAGTTAGGAAAGGTGATCCGTAAAATATGCGTATTTGAAATATGGTAAGGATAAAGGTAAAAAAAAAACAAATTAAGTTATTTAATAGGATAGGATGAAATATATTTAAGATTTCTCATTATCATATTAGACCACCTCTTGGAATATTTTCTCTCTGATTCATTTTTGGTTCACTCTTCGTTCATTGTAATAATGTTTTGTTTTTATGTTTGATAACAATATATTCTTCAGTGTTTGGGTGTTGTATGACAATGAATTTCATATTGCTTTCTCTACGCATCAGGTTTGATATTTTTTCTTTTCCTTGTTTTTTTTGCAGTTAAGACATGGAACCTCTGTAATTATCTTTTCTTTCCTTCTAAATCTTTATATATTCTTAGTTTCCTTGGCTAAACTTTAGAAAGGTGTTGAAGGATTTGTTTTTATCTTCGCGTCACCAGTCAGTAGGTCCTCCAGTCTCACTACTGCTTTTTTTTAAATATGATTTTAGTATGAAAAAAATAGTTTGCGGCTTTTATTCATGCAGCTGGAAATTTAAGTTAGGAAGTTATATTACATTTCTAAGGTTAGTACTCTGCCAGTTGAGAAGGCTAGTAGAGATGTTTGACCTGCTGCGTAGTGCGTTTGATAGGAAACACGGAGACCGGATCAAAAACAAATCCTTCAACATCAATATTACATTCGCGGCTGAGGGAGACAGAGAACTTCAACATCTGCGGCTCACCGTGTCGGCCAACGCCCCACTAGATACTGAACTTGCATCTTATGAAACTTCCTAAAAGAGGTTTACATTCCTTTCACAGAGAGCATTCCTTGTCACAAAACTACTATCCTCCCTCCCATCTACCACATAAGAAAAGAATATATAATAAACTCTCCACACTCTCTAATCATTCCCATTTCTATCAAATTGTTTACTAATAGTCCGAGTGATATTGTTCAATATATTAGGATAGTGGAGGAAGTGTGGAATGTGTGAATTTGAAATCAAGATTTATATGGTACATATTTAGCTAAAAAAGTGCATATTGTTGGTTTAACTGTCACATTGCATCTTCAAATGAGTTGGTCAATTCTTTATATGGTAGTGGTTTAATCTCGACATTCCAGCAAGAAAAAATTCTTTATATTAGTTATTGTATTTGTAAATGTTCACATGTGGTAAATTTGTAGTCTGCCTGTGGGTTTAAGGGAATTTAGGCAGAAGCATGGATGGTGATTGATGCAAGAGGCCCGTATCAACCCATCAGTGATTCCCATTGCTTTTCGGTGTATTTGAAGAGCTCTGAACAAACTTAGTCTTGAAGAAAGGGACCATCGAGTATGGAAGCGAGTTCAAGAGTGGCGTAATCTACAAGAGTGTGTAAAAAAGTTTTATGATAAGCCTATGTCTAATCTTCCTGATCTTAGATTAATAAGGTGGTCTTCACCAATAGATGATGCAGTTGCTTTTAGTGTTGATTGAAGTGTGGACATAGTGATCCTAAACAAGCTTGCTGTGGAACCAAGGAAATCTGTTATTTTATGGAATGGTGCACATATTATATATGTGAAATTGTTGCATTGTCCAGGGTGTGAAACTGTGTTGAGGAGCTTGTTAGAAACAACAGTGAAATTGGTAAATAATAGAGGAAAACTCATCATAATAGAGTAAAACTCTTCATTACTGTAATAAGATACAAGATTTTTATGGTTACTATGTTTCCATAGGAAACAGACTAATTTTGTTCCTTTAATATCTTAGGTGCTTTAAATAAGAAAGAGTGTCACCAAACCTGTGCTAGAAAGTTACAAAAAAAATGTATAAAGAAACATATTGTTAATATTTTCTACTCTCAAATAGTTCAAATATATATCACCAATTTTTTTATCTATTAGATTTAAAGATTATATTATCCAATAAGTTGACCGTAGATGGATGGCAACAAAAACTATTTATCTGATGATAATGCTTCAACTTTGTGTTTTTTTCTCACAAAATAGTTTACTTTGAAACAATAATAATAAAATAAGATTTTGGAGTTCGTACCGAGCAGTTTAAATCCAATATTACCACAAGAAACGGCATTAGATCCCACAGTATCAATACAATATTACCCTCTGTTCGATTCTTCTAAGCCAATCGTCTAAGTTGTGAAGTATCGAGCAAGAGTACACCATGCTAATCTAATAAAGATGAAGAGGTACAAAATTGAGTCAGACTTTGAACTAGACATAACTAATATTCCCAATACATAACATTCATGTGCCTGGAGAAATTGTCTCCCGTCTGAGGGTTTAGGACAACAGAAAATAAAGGCTCTACTAAGAAACCCTCCAATGACACAAATACAAGAATTGATGTCCAATCAGTCTCCACTTGCACAACCCTTGCATCCACAATGAACACACTCTATCACCTTTTCCTCCCTTAGTTGCTTGGGAACTCTACAAACACAAGTGGTGGCAAAATTGTGATCGCGAGGCTGCATGCACCTCAGGCAGCACAGACGTTCATAACCAGGCTGCAATGCGGATCAAAAACATAATGATTTAGGTACTCAACGTCCAACACAGATGAAATAAAATCTAAGTAACAGTAATACGATAATATTGTTTTTAACACTTTTGGCTGAGTATCAAATCCCTTAAAACAATTAACATCTTCAGGAAGGCACAAATTAGTACAACATTAACATATTTTCTCATTTCACAAGTACTCAATTTCAGACTCAAAATGAGTTCAAACTTAATTTTGGACAATCTTGACTTTATGAAGTTGATTTTGATTATAAACGAGTTAGTGTGATTTATGTCTAAATTTAACCCATCTGAACAAAAGCTGCATGTATCTTACATTAGAATCATGTTTAATCACAAATTTCAGTTTGAAACAGACACCAGATGTTTTTCAAAATAAGTTTACAAATGGTTAAAAGTTTGAGAGAAATGCAACCATGCAACCTAAAACAGTGTAGCAGTATGGTTGCTATGCCAGTGAATGTTATGCATACAAGATAAACTATTTCTACTATACAAATAAATGCAAAAAAAGCATAAAATTAAAGAGATGATTAAGCCTTCAATAACAATCAATGCCAGGGATATAATGAATCTAGGCATAGTAAACAAGTTCGTAAATATTGATTGGTTTTAGATCATAAGACAGCATGAAGAATGGTCATTGGTGTTTCTAATTTCACAATCAGAATCTTTTAAAAATGAGAATGGACATTACGAAAATCAGATATTTTATTGCAAGAAGAAATATCGCAGATTTTTTATTGCTTAAGAGGTGCTTAAGAGGTGTTTCACGATGCCAGAAAAATGAGGGAGTTTGGTTATCAAGATGGATTTGGATAGTTTAAGAAAGAGTAGGGCTAGACAAGGTTCTTGTATGAAAAGTTTCTGTATAGATGGAGAATATGGATTTGTAGATGCATCTCAATTGCTACTTAAGTTGTTGTAAATTTCGAGCCTAAATCACAGTTCAAAGAACAGTGGGGAGTCAACTGGGTAGTAGTGATCTCCAATCTTCAGTTTAACGACTGATTGTTTGGTTTTGCTAGCCTCCAAAGAGTTTCTTTGCATGGTAATCAATCAATTTTTTCTGTAGTCACTGGTTGAACTTGATTGTCCTTGTCCAGATCTGTTTGGCTACTTTCCCTTGCTATCTCTTGCTTAATCAAAACACAGTCAAAGTGACCCAAAGACACATTAAAGCAGGACGCATTTTCACAAGCAAGTGAGCAACACAGCTTGGTAAATGTTGGAACTGGAAATTTATTTTCCAGGAAATATTTATATTGTTTGGGTGAGGGTATCCTTATTAAAGTTTTGAGAGGAACTTGAGATAGGGAGTGCTCCTTTTTCAGAGGCTCTTGCATGTTTCATCTATCTGATTGCAAAGTTTTCCTAGTAGCCACTTCTAATCAAAATAAGAATATAAGATTACTATTTACAAAGGGACTTTAATTAACTATGGATAATATAGAGAACTACAATTCTGTTTCGTTTCACTATTACTTGATTCTATTTCTCCCTCAACCAAGTTAGATAGAAGAGTTTGAATAATATCTCCTCCAGTACTTTTCTCCTACAAAGCTTTCTTTCAATTTCATACTCACATACCTGACCTTCAAAAGTTTCTACCTAATAAATCCCTTTTAAATTCCAAACCTCTTAAAAAGGACAAGACCTTTCATAGAACAGTGGTTAACATGATTAGTGGTAAATTCATAGACCTTACACCCTTCTTTTGGCCCTCTTTGAGTGCACTTAGTCTAATCTGTTTGGGAGAATTTATTTTTATTTTTAATCCTTGTGGACAACATTAATATTTTCCCAACAACATGCATTTGACAGAGTTACACCCATGATTTCTCTTCCTCCTTCTAGTTAAATTTCTTCTCTTTTCACTTAGATGAACTTTCTTCTCCTATGAAAAAAGAAATAGAAAAACAAAAGCTTTTTTCAAAATAGAATAAAAACATATTTTAGGTACCTTCTTCCATTTAGCAATTAGATTGCGGTCAGCATATCCTTGATCCAGACAGAATTCATACAGTTCTTTAGAAATTTCCTTCCTCCGATGGTAGAGGTCAAAGATGTAGCGGCTCTTCTGGTGTGCAATCTTAAAAATTGGCCATAATGTCTCACATTTTCTTTTGCCATCATGCGGATCATTCTCAGCTGCCACATAAATAAAGGATATAAAACTATTAATCTCATAGAACATAATAAAATCTTGTAAGGCAAGCATATGATGTAAATTTCTAACCTTCCCTCATCTTTGCTTGAAGTTCACGGAGTGTAGGCTCAATTAGCTCCCAACCCTCTGGGTATTTAACACGATTTGTCTTTACTTTTGGCATTTTTATATCTGTTTAAGGAAAACGTGGAACCAAAGAGTCAATTTCCATACATTCTACTGAGAAATATTCAGGATACACATTAATAAATAGATACAACTTATCAATTAAGCGTAGTTATAAATCTCGGATAGCATTGCATGGAGACTGAACCCTAATGGCGGTGTAGCATATAGCATATACAGAAAAGTATGGAAGGTGTGTTGCATAAATTATAATGTCTTTGTCTTTGTGATATATGGTAAGGAAACCTTGTGGACAACATTAATATTTTCCCAACAACATGCATTTGACAGAGTTACACCATGGTTGTCAAACTCGCGAGTCAATTCGCTGACTCGTCCGAGTTCACGTTTCCACCCACCCAAACCAAGTTAACTCGGTAGTAAACTCGGTTTTTGAGTAAACTCGACTCGGAATAAACTTGGCAGACTCGGTTAAACTCGCGAATCCGCTCCGAGTTGGCGAGTTCAGCTGGGTTTTCGTTTTAACCCAAAACGGTCTCTTTCTGAAGTGGAAAATTAAATGAAATAAACTCACCTGTTTAGGGTTCGCGTTTCGTTTTGAATTCACGTTCGTTTTTGTGTTGCTGCGTCTTCTCTGAACGAGTGTGGAGGTCGTGCGGTGGTGGCGATCGTGCAGAGGAGGTCGCGCGGCGGTAGCGATTCGACGGTGGTCGCGGGGTGCGGGTCGACGGTGGTGCGGTTTTGGTAGTTATTGATGTTGCGGTTGCTGTCTTTTGAGTGCGCATTGGTGACTGTGGTGTTATATAGGGAATTAGGTTGTTATTAATCTTTATCTTACTATATTTTTAATCTTTATCTTACTATACTTTTAATCTTTATCTTAATATATTTTTTAAGTTGTTATTATTTTTGTTTTTAAGAAATCTATTCTTATAATTATTTTAGTATAATGGGAGTGAATTAAAAACGTGTCAACATAAAAAAAAAATTAAGGTGGTTTGTAATGTTATATTGGTTGTTATATACTCAAATGTGTTTACATATATTAGTGGAATAAATTAACTCTTATTCATAGAGTGTAATTTTACAAATGTGATTTTGCTAACCATGAAAATAATTAGTAAGATGTTGAATCTCTAATGCATTTTTCTCATGTCGAGACCTATCAACTCGTGCGTAAATCAATAATAGTAGGTGGTCTGATAAGTCTAACAAATATGTATTGAAATATACTCTAAATGACTTTGATATCATACTAAAAAGTGAATTTCAAGTATAAATCAATATCATCAAACCAACTTATAAAGTGACCTACTTATATATTATAAAATGGATTTATCTCTAGTCGAGGTGAAATCTCCAACAATAACTATCAACCTTAAAAACTTGAAGGTTATAAACATTAGAGTATAGTATATATTAATCTTGAAATTTGCTCTCCAACATAAGTTAAGGTTTTTAATGAATCTGCAAAAGAAATGGTAATCATCTAACAAGTGGAAAGGAAGTTGAAAGGATTATGAATTTGCTAAAGCAATTAAGTTGGTTTAGAAAATGCTTTAAGAATGTGTTCTTTCACGTTATGAAATAAATGAAAAAGACTAAGTTTTTTTTTTAATAAATAAAGAACTAAACTATTTTTTTCAAAAGCTAGGAAAAAAATGATAAAATAAGTAGATAAATAACCAACCATATCCTTTAGCCAAAAAAAATTAAAAAAAAAAACTCACATTTTTCATTTGTGGAATTTAATTAATATTTACATTAAGTATCACTAACACCATCATAATAGAATATAGTTTTGTCCTTTATCTACTTAAAAAATAATTTGTTGAGACTATGTTAAGGTTTTTTTTTTTAAATCACTGAACTTAAAGAATTTGATAGACTAGAAAAATTAATATGTTTAAATATATTATTATTAAAAATAGAAAGTAAAATTAGAAGTTAAAATATTATATGTTCTTAATTTGACATAATAACTCTAAAATCACAACTTAGAAGTCGGTGAGAAATTGTCAATAAAATGAAATTAAAATGACAGAAAAACGAAAATACAATGATGAAACAAAAACAAAACATGTTTTTTATGCTAAAAATAAAACGATACTAAGCGAAAACAATGCGTGAATATAAATGCGAACGGAAAGTAAAATTATGAATCAAAAAGACCAAGTACAACCATTAGACATATGTCTAATGGACAATCGTCTAACAGACTATCTAATTAGATTGTCTAGCGAGACTAGTATCTCATATTTGAAACACCGCAAACAGAGTTACAAGAAAACTCAGATCACAAACATCACATCTCATACAAACTCACAGGCTTAAAAAAACTAAACAGAAAATTTAATATACGAAAAATAGAGTACAAAATAAAACTAATGCACTACACCTTAAGCGCAAACAAAAAACGAACATAAATTTTAAACGAACACACTAAAAGGTTTAAGCGGAACACACTAGACGGTTTAAGCTAACCTAAGACTAGATGGTCTTAGCATCCTTACACTATACAGTCTAAGCGCAACACGCTAAACTGTCTAGATAGAACACACTAGACAGTGTAAGCGAACCTGAGGCTAGACTGTGTAAGCGTCCCTTAATTATTTGTGACACTAGACAATCTAAAATGAAAGCAAGGGAACATTTGCTTAATTATTTGTGAAAATAGTTAACAAGTAAAGGTTCTCTCAATTTAAACACACCACCAACCATTTCGTTCCTTAATTAAAATTTACAAGAACGACATCTTATTCAACTTTGAAATCAATCAAAAGAAAAAAATCCTAAGCATAACTTAACAAGAAAAATAAAACATTGTGATGGGTCATATCAAAATTACATAACATTGAATATGATATACAAATATTTGTGCAAGAACATGACATCACGGATAGACAAAATGAAAACCTTGTTGAAGACAAAAGGTGAAGCAAACAAAAGGATTTTGTGCATCGTGCACACAAGTCAAGTTTGGGTAGTGAAATACATGATATATGCTAATGTACTTGGCTATTGATAACAAGTTGAACCTCCCTCAAAATCAAGATGGTTAGCAACCTAAGAAGAAAATACCTCTAGAGTTTGACCTCCACATCAACACCAGCAGGAAGATCTAGTTGCATCAGAGAATCTATTGTTTGAGCAGTAGGATACATAATATCAATGAGACGCTGGTGAGTTCTGATCTCGAAATGGAACCGAGCATCCTTGTGTACGTGAGGGGATTTAAGAACACAGTAGACTCGCCTCTTGGTTGGCAATGGCACAGGTCCCATCGT
>Ga0123342_1004786_pt1 | contig 20314 bp, 10 predicted proteins | sample Turbeawhitnodule_FD_89960 | JGI IMG/M metagenome (GOLD analysis project Ga0123342, IMG submission 89960) | Root nodule microbial communities of legume samples collected from Mexico - Turtle bean Mexico white nodule | ecosystem: Host-associated > Plants > Roots > Nodule | place: Mexico: Nepantla... | reverse complement strand
TATGGGGTTGAGTTAGGCTTAAAGTCCATTTCGTAATATGGTATCAGAGCCATTTCGAGCCTATCCTAGCGAGTATTTGTTGGGCCTATCGTGCCACCCGCTATCGGGCCGCTATCGGACCACTCAAAATATATAGTCCATCCCACATTTAGGATTTGTGTTTATGATTTATTGAGAGCGTATAATTTAGGATTTAGGGTTTGAAATTTATAATTATGTATAAATTTGTAGATTATGTAATAATATTGATGTTAATATAATTATAAATTATAGAATATATAAAAAATAATAGAACATGCATCTATATATAAATAAAGGCATAAAATTAAAATGGATATGTTGCAATGAATAGGAAAAATAGCCTATTTAGAAAATAAAATATAAAATTCCATGCTTTAGTAACGTTTATTTCATCAAATATTTATATCATCTTATTTTAATGAGTTATATTTAATAAGAATGTAAACACACACGCCATATGTTGGGTTTTATTTTGTAAATACAAGTGAAAATGGCCAAACAGAGGAACAATACTTGCACTTCTGTTAACTAGTCTATTTTAATTTCTTCTAAAATGTTACGTTATCTCCCTGGAAATAAGTCTACTAATTCCTGCTCTTTACTTTTCATTGCACATTTATAATTCGCGAATTGTTCTTATCAAATTTCGTACATCACCTTTCGTTCATATTTTATAACATTTCAATTTCTCTTTCATTTCTTGCTCAATTTCCTTTTGTTTATAAAAAGAACTTTAAATAGCATTCTTCTAAATTTTTCATGCAGTTCATTATCTGGTTGAACTCCTGATCTGTACATGCACCTAGCCTCTTCCAATTTTCATTGATTTCCTTTTGACCTCTCCTTTCAGCTTTCTGTGTTTCCATTATCAATAGACTATTTCAACTTTCATGTGCTTGCTTAACTGCCCCAAAGTTAACTGAATAGCCTCTAGATGTGAATGCAAGCAATCACCAGCCACAAACTCTCTAAAGCTTCCATCGACCTCAATAACACTGCAAGCAACCTCTTTACTTGTTCCTCTTTTCTTCATCATTTGTTTAACATCCTCCACATCCCTCCACCTTTGCTCCGTAGCATACATGTTTCTCAATATCACATAGTTTCCCGCAACATCCTCGTCCATTTTCACCACCTCTTTCAGCACTCTCTCTGCCCTCGATACATCATTAAAATAACCACAAGCAAAGAGAAAAGAACTTAGAATTATCCCGTTAGCATCATACGGCATGGCTTGAATTAATTTTTCAGCCTCATCCAAGCATCCAGCCCTTCCTAGAAGGTCAATCACACAACCATAATGCTCAATCTCTGGCACAATTCCAAATCTCTCCATTTCTTTGAACCATCTTCTTCCTTCCTCCACCAAACCACAATGGTTGCAAGCAGATAGTACAGTAATCATAGTTACCTCATTTGGCCTAAACCCTTCCTCCACCATCCTTGCAAACACCTCCAATGCTTCCTTGGCACAGCCATTGACTGCAAAACCATTTATCAAAGCATTCCACGAAGCCGTTTCCCTCTCAGTCATCTCCTCAAAAACCAATTTGGCTTTCGTAATTTCACCACATTTTGCATACATATCAATCAAAGCAGTGCCAACACGAGCAGACCTATCAAACTTCTTCCTTTGGGCAAACCTGTGAATCCAACCACCCAAATCCAAAGCACCCAAATCAGCCACAGCCGGAAGAACACACAGAATGGTTACCTCATTTGGCTCTACCAACACCGTCTGCATCTCACGAAACAACTCCAACGCTTCATGAGACCTTCTATTCTGGCAATACCCCCCAATCATGGCATTCCAAGTAAACAAATTCTTATCCGGCATAGCGTCAAACATCAACCTAGCATTTTCAACGTCACCATTACCGCAATACCCAGAAATCATACTAGTCCATGAAACCACATTCTTCTCCCCCATCTTATCAAACAACTCCCTCGCTAAACCCACACATCCCGTCTTCGCATACCCATCAATCATAGCGTTGAAAGCCACAACGTCCCGATCTTCCATCTCATCGAAAAGCCTCCTAGCCTCACCCATATCCCCACACCTCGCATACCCCACAATAACCGCGGTCCACGAAACCCTGCTTCTAACAGACATTTCATCAAACACCTTCTTGGCACTATCCAAAACCCCAAACTTCACGTACATATCCACCAAAGCAGTTGCCACGTACAAATCAAAGCAAACCCCGTTTCTTAAAACCACCCCATGAAGCTGCGGACCCTCCCGCGTGGCCACACGAGCCGAGCAACCCTTCACGAGTGCGGTGAAGGTGTACCCATCAGGCGTAAAAGGCGGTGTTTTGCGGCGAAGGTCTCGGAAGAGGGTGAAGGGCTCGGAGAACTGACGAGCCGCGAAATGTGTAGCGATCATGGAGTTGCAGAGGAAGGTGTCGCGGGTGCGAACGAGGTCGAAGAAGCTGCGCGCATGTTGTACGACCGCGAGAGGGCGCGTAGGGGAGGTGGCGGCGAGGGAGGCGCAGGTGGTGATGAAAGCAGTGAGGAGGTTGAGGTTGTTGTGGAAAGAGTTTCGGAGCATGAAGGCATGGATTTGAAGAAGGGTGGTAACGCTCTTTGTCTTGCATTGGAGAAGCTGTAAGCATCTTCTCTCTGCGTTGCTCCATAGGGTTCTTTGTTCAGCTTGGCATTCTTCTCCCATTACTCTTCCTTCTTCTTTTTCTTCTTCGGCTTCTTCAACTCTTCCATCTTACAAGTTAAAAACAAGAAATATGTTTTATTAACACCTTATACTAACATACACTTCACACCGGGTACCATGTAATAATCCTGCTAATTATCCAACTACAGGTACCTCCACATATACTGGCACACATAAAATTGGTTATCGGTGTATTTTAAGTGATTATCTATGTGATGTTTATGACTCACCCACTCTTTATAAAAAAAACTTAATTTTTTTAATATGAGTCATTTATTACATCGGTTAAATGGCTCAACTAGTATAATATGGGTCATTTTGAATAAAAAAAAAATATTACACCGATTATTTCTAAGAATCGATGTAATATATTATTTTTTATCCTATTTTGAAGCTCCTTCTCATTCGCGCGCAATCTCACCCTGCCATGTTATTGTCACAACGTCAAATGTGTATTACTTTCAAGAGGGTGTCAATATATCATGACTCTAAAAATAAATATTAACCCTTTTTATGTTAATTATCAGTGTTTGTATAATCTTAAGAATTAAAATTTGTGTAAATAAAAAATAATAACATACCAAAGTGGAAAAAGTATAGAAGAGCAAAAATTTCAATCTAATTCAAATATTACTAACACCCCCATAATCGGAATTTTAATGTAATATTCCTATAATTTTTAATACAAACATTCTATTGGTTGATGATTCTTTCAACTTTTTTTACTAAAATAATACAATTTCATTTGATAATTACAAGAATTAAAAAAAATTATTATGAGATTTGGTAAGTATTGTTTTTACTCTTAATATGAGTAATATTGGTAGAGTGGAGAATGATCTTCTGGCTCATTAATTGCAGATTTGAGGAAGTTAATGAGGATAAAGAAGATGAAAAGTCATACATACATACCTTGTAAGAAAAATATTGTTTAGAGCATTGTCATATATGAACCAACTCATACTACCACTACCACTATTTCTGATTTATAAAATGAAATATTCCAAAATCCATTACTTTAAAACATCCATGTCATATTTTTATATTTTATTCTATTATATTATTTATTAAACTTTATTTAGATTTTTTTTATGTCTAGCAATTTTTTTAATCTTTTAATAGATGAAAAGGATATAAATTAATCAAACCATAAGATATGTCAAATAGAAATAATTGATAAAGTCGATATAACTAGGAAAGCTTAGTTTGCGGCACAAAACAAAATATTGGTAGAAAATATGGTGATAGATAGAGTTGAAGTTGTGAAAGTCCACAATCACTTCAGTATTAAATAAAAACAACTAAAATCGTATTATTACATAATTTTAGTTATTAAAATTGTATCACATACACTAGATCTTAGAGAAATTTTCTAATCAAATTATTCGAATTTTGAATTTTACCAATAAAATCGTCTATGACTTCTTCAGTCAAAGTCGTGCTCTCAAGGCTCAACTTATCCAATTTCGTAATAATATTAAGATTACAAATTAAAGAAAATAACTCAATTAAATCCTTAAAACGTTTAAAATTTTCTTTAAATTTTTAAATTAACCTTTTTTTTTATCTTGGTCTCTAATTTTCAATGACTTAATTAATAATAGTATCATAAGTTTAGGAGGAAAGAAATCATTTCAGATACTCAAATGAAATCTTTAAAATAACTACAGATATCTATTAATAATCGGCTGTTTTCAACAGACTATTTTTTGTTAGAATTAGAGATAATGAGTACAATTTATATAAGAAAGAAAATTTGCATATTCATTGTCTTATCCAATGCTTGTGATTCATTGGTATTAAATAAGACGTTTTCACACAGAAAAAAACTCAACAAACTGATGATTTGAACACATACATGAGTAGTTAAAAAATCCAACAATTTTTTTAAAGAAAATTAGTAGCCTGGCTTTAGAAAGTGAACTGAAATTATCAACACACTCATAAATTACTATAAGAAAAAAAAAATAAGATGATACCAGGATACTCACAATTATATGTTAATTTTCCAATTCAACAGGCAACTTTTTTTCCAAAGGTATCAACGCAGATTAACAGAAAAATAATTGTAATCAATAATCAAGGGAAAATCATTTGTAGGGAAATCCCACCTTATAAAAGTCAGTGCTATCCAATTTCATCTTCATTTAAGAGTAACTTTTCTTTACAAAAGGAGACAAAAGCACTGAAATCTCTATTTACATGATAGTGGTGTCACTAGACAGAAACTGCTTTATCAGTTCTACAGTCTTTGCGGTTGCATACATTTCGAAAGGGATAGTTGAGGTTACCGCATTTTTTACAAGTCCAACTACCTTCAGGAATAACTGTTGAACTTGGATTGTTTGAGCTCTTCAACAAAACATGGAACAGACCAGCATGTAATGTTAAAATCCATCATGACAAAGTGACAGAATAAAGATTGTTTACACAGTTCAAATTCATCAAAACTAACAAGCAAACCTTGAAGAGTTTGACAATGAATTAGTCTGATTAGTTGAGAATATCTCATTTTTTACTTTCTAAAATCAACATTCAAATGTTTGACATAAAATACTTGTGCACGTGTAATGAACTGGTATATAAATATTTTATGCAAGATACTTACATGGTTATATTATACCATCCTCACACTAAATTAAATTTCTTAACAAGGCACCAATAAGGTTTTCATTTAACTTCATCAGAAATCAATTCGATGTATCTTTCTACACATGTTAATTGTTCTATAGATAAAAAACCTGCTGACATTTCATTTATGAACTAAAGCTTACTGAACAGAATTATCATCTTGTACAAAAAAACGAGGGGAAAACATTACTGTTAGAAACCATGCTTTGATATGGTTTATCCATATAACAGTGCCATTATTGGACTATTGTATTTGAAGCTTATAATGCAGTGCAGATCAAAGCTTGATCTCAAAAAAAAAAAAGGGTCATCTCTTGTATGTGCAATATCCATTCATGATTCATGCAACAAGGTGATATCAGAGAATTGCAACAAACGAAAACACTTACGGGTCTGGCAGCTCCACAATGTTTGATGTTGCAAGTGGTTCTGAAGGCAAAGTTAACATTCTCACATTTTGGACAAATCCAGTCCCCTTCAGATAAACCATCTGGCCCTGCAAAGTAAATTATTTCTTTTTAAGACAGTTAAGTAAGATGTCATCTTATGGCAAAACTTCATATAAATGCAAAATAAAACACACTCTGATTGCGTCTGCTGCTCAACTGTGTCAAGTTTTATAACAGAGATTAGATCACGTATAATGAACTATAAAGGCTAACTGATGTTTAGCTAGGAAATATATATTTATAGAATATTATGAGAAAGTGAGCATTCACATCAGAACTTCCTTTCTTCTGTGGAACAACAAACGGCACTTGTTCTTTTTCTGTCCAACAAACTAGTGCATGACTACTGAGTCAAGTTAAACATTTTAAGACTAGAGCCAACCCTTTGCAGAAGACAACTAATCAAAGAGCCAGCAAAATCTTGAGATGAATTGACACATGAAACAGGACAAAAAGAAAGACACCGTGATAAGCTAACTTAACAAGAATCACCCATTGTAACTTTTCACAAATCAGAAAATTAGTAAATATTGTTCAAAACCAGGATAATTTTAAAGTATTTATAATAAAACAAATAATTCAGTGTTGGAAAACGAGGACACCACAAACGTTGAATATAAATATGATCAAGTAGTAATAGATCCTGGAAATACCTCCTCTGCGTTTTCGAGATGCAAAATGATCAGCCACTAATCCTTCAGCCCATTGAGGACTTTGAAAGCCATATCCACAGTCCTCAATTCTAAGCCTCGGATCAAAATCAATACCTGATTAATTGTAACATAATCACTAGAGGAGCAAAACAAAATACACATTGATGCAGAATGAAGAACCAAAATGAACCAGATAGCTTTGTGATTTGAACAAGAACCAAAACACAATCCTCTAATTCAAAACTCAATAATATTATCAATCAACTCCAAAGCTAATAATAAGATAGGCACCCAAAGAGGCAGGTCCAGTTAAAATACAAACTCCTAGTCTATAATTAATTTCCTTAAAACATTTGAATCAAGGGCTTGTTTGATTTGAGAAGACATTTCCTGTTTTCACAGATAAATACAAAAATGCACCTTATTTTCACTCTGGTCTTTTGTGTTCAACGATTTGTATTTTATTGGACTCTAGAACTCTAGTCGTCTCATTCCTACTTCAATTGTTCCTATTGTTAACGAATAAAATAGCAATCTTGAATATTAGCATATAAGAACGATGTAAACAATTTTAGTCAGCATTTTATCATCGTTAAACATTCAAATGAATTATAATTTTAATATTCAGATTACTCATTCTACCTATCACAATATCGCATCAAAATTTGTGTTCTGTACATAGCTGCTTTATTTCTTACAGTGTCAGTGCTTCATATCATAGTATCGATGTTGATTTCAGTTAAATGCTCTTGAGTATGTCAAAAAATTTAATATGCACTAAGAACAATGCAACAACACACTTTAATAAGAATTGACAATTTTGAGGTTTCCACTTTCCACATAAAATGCAGGTACCAAAAGGTTTGGTAATATAATATATATCAACTAAAATACAATCGGTGCCACATTTAAAATTTGTACATCTAAACTGGTGCATATAATAAGTAATTATTTCATTGAACTTTGCCTCAAGTTGCAAAGGTAAATTGTATACTTTACCCATGTTTATATTTATGTCATCAGAAAAATACAAGAGAAATTAAATCATCTGGTCACCTGTTCCACTGTAAGTATAAACTAATATAAATGTGTAAAAAAATCCAACAATAAGGTACATGAAATTTTCAAAAATAAGATACGTGAAATTTGAATTTAAAAATGGTCTCTCTGCCAAATGTTTATTATAGCTTACTGAAACATTAACAGAAATTTCCACAGTTTTTCTTTATTTTCACATAGTTATTGTCTCCCTCATCATGTGGAGATCAATATCTACTACCAATTAATTTACTTGATCACTACTCCAGTCTTCTAGAATGCTAAACATTGATTACATCTAAACTAAATTTTAATATTTCAACAATAATTTTGTCATATATAGATAAAGCAATGTTCTCTATATCGGAAAAAAGTTGTTCACAAACAAATTTCTCAATAAGAAACAAATCCTTGCTTGAAAAGAAATAGCTGATACAATTATAGGAATTGTACCTCCAAAGCTTCCAGGTGGGAACATGGGCAATGGGCCATATGGTGCACCAGGCCTAGCATACAGACCATAATCATACTGTGTACCAAGATGCGGTATCAGGGATCCAAACTGACCTGGCATTCCATATGATGGGGGAGGAAAGGTAAATCCACCATAGTAGAAGGGATGATTATTTCTATATGGGCTTGTAATTAGGGCAGGCTGCTGCACATCCCAATCAATTAAACACTGATCAATATGAAAAGTTACAAGGCAATAATAAACAAAAAAAAAAGTATAAACTTTTAATTCACATTGGTCACTTAGTTTTAGTTAATCATAAACCAAGAGAATAGAATAAGCCTGGTAGATTCAATAATTTTATATTTATTATTATTTTGGTTCATTTGTACATACACACCTAGTTGCACACAAGTTCTCCCATTGGATAGTTTTTCAAATAAAATTATCCATTCACCAAAATGGGAGAAGATGATGACAACCTAAAACAAGCCTGCACTTACTGGAGTTAGGGGTGGTCTTGGAGCACCACAACGTCCCTGATTGCAAACAGTTCTAAAAGAAAAGTTTAAGTTTCCACAATTAGGACAGGTCCAGTCTCCATCTTTACGCGAAGCTGATTCCATAAAAGAAAAATCAACAATTAGCATTATAACCTCTGAAAATTTATATACTCTATCATAGCACTGCATTAAGATAAACAGGAAGGCTTCCAATAGGTTCATACATCAGGTTATCTGCATAAAGAAGCAGTTTTAATGCTTTACTTTACACATAAGCTAAAAAGAAGGTCTCTCCTATTCCCTGTGCACTCCATGGCAACAAATTAACTAGCATGGACCAGGAGCAACGATAATGAACATGGAATTCATGGCTTAAACAAAAAACAAATCACATAAACTAGTTTATAATAATTTTCTTCGCAATCTTTAATCAATAATATTGCAAACCCTCTTAGTGCAAATGTTTTCCCTTAATATATTTTTTTGGAAGAGAATTGTTTTCACCCCTTTTGACCTCTCCAGTCAAAAAGAAAATTTTCCTTTGCAGACAAATACACTTTCAAATATAAAACAGCTTCTCGCGCAATCAGTAAAACAGAGTCACAGGTTAGTTTTCCCTTGACTACCCTCAACCTCTAAACGAATAACATCATAATAAGAACAATTTTTCTCAGACAGTCTATGGTAGTAAATCTCTATAGAAAAACACAAGTTTTCAACAGGCTCTTGTAAAAGAAGAAGACAAAGAGATAAAATGATTTAAACTTTTCACAAGTTAAATTCAACTTGGACACTTCCACCTTCAAGTGTCACCTTTAAAGCCACAAACAGCTCTAAATACACTGACATGCTTAATCACATTGCATGCCTAATAAAAACACATTTCCACCGCATAGATTAAAACCCAAATGACCCAAAATACAAAAGGGTAATGCAAATTCTTCTTCACATAGCAAAAAAATACCAAAACCATAATATTATCGCAAACCAGATAAAAAAGGACATCAGTAAAGAAAAAGAAACTAGTTGCAGTATGAGACCACAAAGATTGTATTTTTACCGTCGTTGCGAAATCTTTTAGTGCTAAAGGAACCTCGGTTATCCTCCTCCTGAGAGCAAGGATACACAAAACCAGATAGTAATACAAAGGAACAGAAAATAAAAATCAGTGTGAATTGGGTAAATAAATAACATTGTATAGAAATTTAAAAGAAAAACCACCTTTGTAGAAGACATTGGAACATAGAAAGAATGAGAAATTGTCAGAGAATGGAGACAGACAATGAGAGAGAGAAGAAGACTGAACGGATACTTATAAATAAACAAAATATTTTTTTATTATACGATAATTATTATGCTAAGTATCAGTGTATTATGTGTAATATACGTGTGTTGTACAAAGTTTATTAAAATAAAAATAAAAACCAATTTATATACATGAATATATATTTAAAATATAGTTTTTTATCAATTGATCGGTTATATTTTAAATAATTTATTATGAATGGTCCTTTTTGGTATTGTATACATTTTTATTTAAATTAAATATATCAAATAAATATATTTATTATTAACATGAGTTTTATAAATAAATAAATGTACTATAATTTTAGTATTTGAAATTTAGGATGAAGTCGATTTTAGCTTTTTAAAAAAAAATCTATTTCTTCAAATTTAAAAATTATAATTTTCTTTACCGTTTAAGAAAAAAAAAAGACTTTAGAAAACATTTTATTCTTTCAAAATTTGTATTTAAAAACCAAAAAGAATCTTCTCTATAAATTTGAGAAATTATTATTTTTGACATGAGACACCAAAATCAAACTCATTGAAAACTTGGCAGAGGACTTGCTCCGTAAATTTTAATCATTTTTTAAAATTGTTTTAGATTTATTTATTTTGTTGTTAACTGATATTATTTTCTATAATAAAAATATAAGAAAGAATAATATAATTAAATTAAATTAAAATATTACAATTAAATAAGATTTGATGTCTCATAAAATAAAATCAATATCAAATATAATTTAGTGAATCAATATATAAAAAAATTAATATAAATAAAATTTTATAATATCAATATTAATTAATTTCAGAAGCATGAGATTTTTTTTTTAGAATTATTAAAAATAAAGAAAAACAAGTTGATCAGTCAGTTTAGACGAACCTAGCTTATTTTGTCCTGTAGAATTGGGGTTTCATTTTATTAAAAAAAGGTTGAATATATTATTTAATGCTTTTATTAATTTTTAAAAAAAAATGAATTAACTCTACAAGTATAAGAGATGTGACTAGCTTTATTATATATATATATATATATATATATATATACCATTATATTTTGTAAGTATAATTAATAAATAATAATTTTTTTCGTTTTTATTTGTATATTTATCTGGTAAAAAAATTAAAACAAAATATAAGAAATAAGAAAGGGACTGAGGTACCAGACTTATGCATTTGCTGATAATACCTTCACTCTATTATTAGGAATTCATAAATCTAAATATTCAACATACGGTTGAAAAGTAAAATCATTTAATTTTTTATTTATTTTTACATCTAATTGCAATATAGATGATCATTTATAAATATACATTTTTTAAATTATTATTGAGTACAAATTTTAGTTTATTATTTTTATATAAACACTAATGAGTAGGAAGTAAAACATATATATCTGATAATATACCGGTATATTAAAATTTATATTATTTATTATACTTACAAAATAAAATGGTTATATTTTGTTTAGGATTAAAAAAAATGTACACTAGATATTAAAGTTATATATGATATATGTAACTAGAAAAACTGTATGGCATTTTTTGTATTATTATATAGCTATTAAACTAACTTATGAATTATTACATAAATTTCAAATTCCATTAAATAAAGTTATTAAATGATATATTATAAATATATATAAAACTTTTAAAGTCTATTTGCAAATCTTGTAATATTTATTAAAGTTTACATTTTGATTTTAGAATATTAAATTATTAACTTATTATAAAAATAGATGATAAATTACTAAAAAGAATCATGATTAAAAATTCAAAAATATTTTTAGAAATCAAAATAACAATAGATAGTTTAAATTTAATGATTATATTAAAAATAACATATACGTTACGAAATTTGAAAAAGTTAAAGAACATTTTAGTCTAATTAACTAAATTGTATAATGTTAATTTACATATGCCATTCATGTGTAAAATGTGAACCACCATGTTGGTGGATAATATGTGATTTATAGAGATAATGTCATGAACTTTAACCAAATAAATTTAATTTTTTGTATCTTTGGGGATTAGGTTAAAAAACCAAACTTTTATAGCTGTAAAAACAAAGAAGACATGAATTGAAAGAGGAAGAGTGCAACTTCGGAAGGCTTGCAGAGTTGCAATTACACTCTTTTCATGTTTTCCTGTGTGATTCTCAGAAGAATTCATGCATCTTCTCACACACTCACCTCCGTCTTCATCTTCCGCACAAGATCACTGACCCACACACCATCATCGTCAACATCATCATCATCATCATCATGTGTGCAGTCCACGGTAAAACAAGTGTGCTCACTGGTATACGATTCTTACGAAGACCAGCACACCCACACGAGATTCTCCCCTCTGCACCTCGACGTGGATCCCAATTCCCTAACCCACGACCAAGTTGTCACCATAGTCGCTTCGCTCGCCTCCGACGCCGGTTCACTGGTGGCCCACCGATTCTTCAACTGGGTCATTGCCTCATCCAAGTTCCGCCACTTCACGCGCCTCTACATTGCGTGCGCAACGTCTCTCATCGGAAACAGAAATGTCGAGATGGCCCATGAGGTGTTGCAATGTATGGTGAATAGTTTTGCGGAAATCGGGAGGCTCAAAGAGGCTGTGGAAATGGTAATCGAAATGCACAACCAGGGATTGGTTCCCAGTACGAAAACGCTGAACTGGGTCGTTAGAATTGTGATGAAAATGGGTTTGGTTGAGTATGCAGAGAACGTGTTTGATGAAATGTGCGCGAGAGGGGTGCAGCCGAATTGTCTTAGTTACAGGATCATGGTTGTCGGTTATTGTAGAGTGGGCAATGTTTTGGAGGCGGATAGGTGGTTGAGAGCCATGATTGAGAGAGGGTTTGTAGTTGACAGTGTGACGTTTACGTTGGTAGTGAGGGAGTTCTGTGAGAAGGGTTTTGTGACCAGGGCGTTGTGGTATTTTCGTAGGTTGAGTGAGATGGGTTTGAGGCCTAATTTGATTAATTTCACATGTATGATTGACGGGTTGTGCAAGAGGGGTAGCGTGAAGCAGGCGTTTGAGATGTTGGAGGAGATGGTTGGGAAAGGTTGGAAGCCGAATGTGTACACGCATACGGCTTTGATTAATGGCCTGTGCAAGAAAGGTTGGACTGAGAAGGCGTTTAGATTGTTTCTCAAGCTTGTTCGAAGCGAGAATCACAAGCCGAATGTGCTTACTTATACTGCCATGATTAGTGGGTATTGCAGGGATGGGAAAATTAATCGGGCTGAGATGCTGCTGAGTCGGATGAAGGAGCAAGGGTTGGCGCCGAACACAAACACATACACGACTCTTGTTGATGGGCACTGCAAAGCGGGGAATTTTGAAAGGGCGTATGAGTTGATGAATGTGATGAATGAGGAAGGTTTTAGTCCCAATGTGTGTACGTACAATGCCATTATTGATGGACTTTGTAAAAAGGGAAGGGTGCAAGAGGCTTTCAATGTGCTTAAGAGTGGGTTTCGTAATGGGTTGGAAGCTGATAAAGTTACTTATACTATTCTCATTTCTGAACATTGTAAACAGGGGGAAATTAAGCAAGCGTTGGTTCTGTTCAATAAGATGGTCAAGAGCGGTATTCAACCTGACATTCATTCATACACTACGTTGATATCAGTATTTTGTAGGGAAAAAAGAATGAAGGAAAGTGAGATGTTTTTTGAAGAAGCTTTGAGATTTGGACTTGTACCTACAAACCAAACTTATACATCAATGATATGTGGTTACTGTAAAGAAGGCGATTTGAGTTTGGCTTTTAAGTTTTTCCATAGGATGAGCGACCATGGTTGTGCTCCGGATTCTATTACTTATGGTGCACTTATAAGTGGACTGTACAAACAGTCAAAGTTGGATGAGGCTCGTGGATTGTATGATGCCATGATAGAGAAGGGACTTACTCCATGTGAAGTTACTCGAGTAACTTTGGCTTATGAATATTGCAAGATAGAGGACAGTTGTTCTGCTATGGTTGTTCTTGAAAGGCTGGAAAAGAAACCCTGGATCCGGACGGTTAACACTCTGGTAAGGAAGCTAAGTAGCGAGAAGAAAGTGGGAATGGCAGCCCTGTTCTTTCGCAAGTTACTAGACATGGATCCTCATGGCGATCGTGTAACATTAGCTGCCTTCATGACTGCATGCTATGAAAGCAGTAATTATGCTCTTGTTTCTGATTTGTCTTCGAGAATATACAAGGAAAACCATTTAGCAATCAAAAGTGACTAAATAACACATTTATGATGTCTTTGACGCTTTGTAAGCCTGGTTACATCTGGATCAATGACTAGTTGGACTTTGGTGAAGTATTTGGGAATTATACTTGCTGGAGATGTGAGATTTGTGGCATCTAGACTAGATGCTGCCATCTGCATTAGATTACCGTGTTATTATGAACATCGTAATTCGGCAGGTAAACCTTACATTTACCTCTTATTTATTTTATCATTCCCTTGTAGTTTGTCATTTGGTTTTCCATTCCTTTTCTTCTTGTTTTTGCATAAGCGGAGCAAGAACAACAGATACTACAGCAAAATTAAGTCTCTACCTGTTTTTCTTTTGATAATGATGAAGATTATAATTACCTACATCCTGCATAATGTGGAAACTCTTCTTGCTAGTCAACTGTGTATCCGTTCTTTATTTTAGGGAAATGGATATCTCAATTGGATTATCGGGAAATGGCAATCTCTTTCAGCTTGCTTGAATGGCACCAAAGACCTCTCACTTTCTATCTTATAAGATCATATTTCGTTCAAGACCACTGCAGGTTTGCCAATTCAGAAACAATTCTTTGCTAAAATTGATTTAATGATAGAAAAAAGTTGTTCTACAGCAACATATACAGTTGCTAAAAGATGGAGTTTTCATGCCATGATTGTTCTGATCTTTGCCAGCTAAATTGAAGGGTAGTCTGATACTGTACCACAATTGATGATAGCTCCTAAGAACTCAGTTGCATGCTGGTATTATGCCAATGTCAAGAGTCTCAATTCAACACACCATTTACTGCTGACAGGTGTATAACATGCAAAGATGTTAAGTAAAGTGCTAGCTGATTTGTTCAGGTAAAGGATGATGTTGCTGATCTCCGTGACGTCAAATGTGACGAGTAAGCATATGATTGTATTGTATCATATCTATTTTACATGCGCCCTTTTTTCCCTGTATTTTTCTCTCAATTGTTTGTAGCACTGCCTTTACAATGTTTACAACTTTATTCAGGATTTCTGTTCTTTTATTTATTTATTTTTTTTTTTTTTACTTTTCTGCTTCTGTTTGTGCTAACATACAAAGCTTTGTATATTTATGTTGTGATGAACTAAATTTTATTCAACAAAGAAGAGGAAGAAAAACCCAAATTTTCTTTAAGTTGGAGTTCTCTCCATTCTGGCCACGAATCCAGGATGATAAAGAAAGAAAATATAAGTTAATGTTGTCATCCTTATTGATTTTAGTAAACAGCAATAGGCCCGTCCTACTGCTACAAGGTAGGGTTGATTACATGGATGCCATTGAACTTTATCTAAAACCAAATTATATTTTTTCAAAGGATCTGAAGCCAAATTGTTAGAGATATTATTATTCATCAGATATCTTTTTAATGATTTCTTTTAGTATCATTCTTGGTCTCTTTACCTCTTTTTTTGAAAAGTTAAAAATATATCCTTTTTTAGCAGGTGTTCAAAACTCAAACTACCTTATCTTTTTTTTTCTTCTCAATAGATGTAACACCAACATATCCATCCTATGCAATCGTTCCATATTCTTTTTGTATTTTTACATTGTCATACATTTAGCTTGATATAACAATGCCATAAAACTTTCTTGCAAGTTTGGTAAGGTCACAAATAATCCTTAATGTGTCTCTATTTTAAGTGCCCAACATGTATTCTATGCGTGACATCATTAGTTTCTCCATCATTTTGTATTAGTCAATAATACTTAAAACGTAGAGAACCCTATAATAGGACCCCTCACCCCCAATTTTTTCATTACTTCTAAATTATATTTTCTTATTTCTTGCTAAATTGCAATGTTTATGCTCTCTTAGCAAAAGCCCTTTGATTCCAAAAGCCCGTAAGTGATCGAGGTTAACACAATCGTTAAATGAAAAAAAGGGTGCAAGTTCAGGATAATTACTTTTCTTAACATGCAATTTTTTTTATGAAACAAGAAATGCGTTCTTGGGTTCAAAAATAGCACATGCATATGATAATGATCACTTTATTTTAAAAAATGATGTACTAATATTTAATCTTTTTAAAAATAGTTGTAATCATAATAACCTTTTTTACCCTCTTCCGATCTAAAAGTTTATACTCATCTCACCCAGTCTATTATCTCTTATGTCTAGTCTCAAGCTGGTATCAAGTGTAAGGGAATCTTGTTGATAATCATTACTATCTAAAAATACTTTGTACACATTGTAGGTAAACCAAGAAATACAAATTTTAGTTGCTGATAAAAAAAATCTATTCAATTAATTATCATCTTTTTAAAATTTATGCCAAATGGAATTCATATTCAGACTAACCTTTAAAGTTAATAACTTGATTATTTTAGTTTCAATCATGTAATAAGATTTATTCACTTCAATGCTGAATATTTTAAATCTTTCATATTTTAAATCATGTAATAACATTGTGGAATTATTATTTATGTTTATAAATATTAAGAAACATTAACCTAATAACAGTTTTTTCTTGGCTGAGAACCTGATCGATTTTATTATTGCCGCGTTGCACTATATTTCCTCGACAACAAAAGGAATCAAATCTTTTATGCAGATTGTGATGTGCATATGCAATAAAAAATTAGTGGAACTTCAAAGTTGAATAGAAAAATGAAAGGGTATTTTCACGTGTTATGAGTATAATAGTATAGTAATTATTGATGACATTTTTTTTGGGACAGGGCAATGGCATTTTAAACTCACCAACACCACTCATACCCTTTCTCACACTTTTCTAACAGGGAATCCATTCAAATCAGAGTTTGTTTATATAAAATTAATTACAAATTAGATAACTAATCCACACGTATTCTCAAATGTATAGTCATCATTAACAGGCTTTGAAAATACACGCAGATGCATAAATTTCGAGGTTATTGTTTAATAAAATTACTTCATGGAAAAGGAAATGTGGGTGATATTTTAAATATGGGAGAGAATCCAAAAGTGTTGATCATCTATATCAAGGAAACACAAATGGAAAGGAAAGAGATTTAGCTTTCTACCCTTCTTGGATGAGAAATGCAACAATACGAAAAAAATGTTGGGCAACATTTGGATAGTGATAGTTATCGTTTAACAGTAAATCCAAAATGATTTCAACATAAAACGTTTAACTAGTGTTATATCATCTAATATCATAGATATGATAGTATAATTGTGGTTAGGTGATGTGAAGTCATCTTTCAATGAATTCAATAGTGAAATCAGTACATTAATGTTCAAACTATATGTAAAACCAAGGTTAATGTGTTAAGTTAAAAATGATTTTTTTTAATTTGTTTAAAAGTAAACATAAAATAAATTATTAAACATCAAATAAAAAGTTGTTGATCCTCGAGTTCTTTCACCATTGAATTCTTCAATGATTCTCTAAAGATTAATAATTTCTCAATCCTCACCAGATTGAACATGCATCAATATGATTAAACTTAAGCTCACCAATAAAGCATGCATCTATTGGTTTAATTCGTACCCATTTTGTTCCATGTATACTATACTCCATGTGAATGTTCATCTCATCTCTCTTGAATCATGCGTCTAATAAATTAATCAGAATAATGTGAATTAACAAGAACCAAAGTTTAAGACAAAAAAGACTCTCAATCATGCATTCAAATACAATCTCTAACAAAAATCAATTTTTCAAAAGATTAGACGATCTAACACAATGGTAACAAAGAATTTCAAAATATAATTTTATAGCTAATAAATCTCATAATTCAATAAGGAATTACAAAGAGAATTAACCTAAAGGAGTTAGTTTTCCATGTGGAAGTAAAACGAAAGAATTACAAATAAGAAAAAAAACTAAGAAAACCTTGTGAAACTTGGTGATTTCTCCTTTAAGCTTATATCTTTTTATAGGTTTTTCTTCTCCAAGGAACTTGGAAAAATATTCTAATTCATGTTTTGTTAACAATTTCTCAGTTTCCAACTTTATAGAACTCTTAGGATTTTGTTTCTAGTTTTATCACAACTTTGTTTCTTTGTAGAAGATTTGCTTCAAATTTTGTTTGAGATATTTTGTAGAAGATTTACTTGTAATTTTGCTATGAGATATTGTGAATTTTATTCTCTTATTATTCTTCTTGAATTTTGTTTTCTGTTTTGATTCAATGAAGTAGCTTGAACTTTTGCATATTTGACTCATTTGCAAACCCTTAATTGCATTATCTACTCTAAAAACACACAAATAATAGTTAAGGTTCAAATAAACTCAATTATATGAATCTTAATTAAAACAATAGATTTATTCATTATTACCGTCCAATAATCTATTATTAAAGCTATTAAGTGTGAATAAGATTATGCTCACCAAATACCCCCACACTTATGTTGGGCAAAACACTCTATAGGCTCAAAATAAAAAAGAAAACAATGAAAACAAATAACAAAAGTAATATAGTAAATTTTAAGAACGCGCATAAGGACATACATGATACAATTTCAGGAAATCAAAGAATCAAGAAAAATGTGAATGTAAATTCCTATATTTTAACGCACAAACAAGTAATTGAAATCAAAGGTTGAATCTAGAATGGTAGAACTTTCACTATCGCTCTCTAACTCTCAAGTGTTTAGGATATGTATTTATACTCAACACTCATGCAGAAAAACACTATCATATGCTTAACAAGACTCTAATATTCATAACAATTGAACAACATGCAATCAAATATCAAGATGCGCAGAATACTCTTTATGAGCATAACATTTTGTATTTTCGCCTTACACATGAACACAATGTCATCAACAAACTTTAACATATTAACCTTTACATCCTTAGTTCCAATCTAGAAGCATTATAGCATGTCTTTAGCTACGATCTGTTTGACTAAGCCAGCTAGGCCCTCGACCACGATTAGAAAAAAAAGAAAAGGAGCTAGAGGGTCTCCTTTCCTAAGACCTCTAGATGGATTAAATTGGTCCATAAGACTCTCATTTACTTGTGCAATGTAGACACAAATGTCATACACACCTTAACCCACATGATCCATTTTTGACAAAAATCTAATCTTCATCATATAATACAATTTACATAATCATGCGCTTTCTCGAAATTTACTTTAACAATGATTTTCATGTGATTCTTTCTCCTAATTTCATCCATCACCTCATTTACCACCACAACACTATCATTTAACTTTCTTTCCTTGACAAACACTGATTTTTTTATGATCTATAACTTTATTAATAGCCTTTTTTAGTCTATTTGACAAAACTTTCGCTATAATCGTATACACACATCTCACTTAAAATATATAGATCTATAAACATTTAGATCATGAGATCTATCTTAGGTATAAGAGGAAAAAGTTTATTCACTAATTAATTGAGTTTTGCCTAAGTAATTGGCTAGCATTCGGCATTGATTGTAAGATCTATGAATTATTATATGTTGATACCCCACTTCAGGTTGCGCTTTTGCTTCACCCAAATTGATACAGTATCATTTTAATTGGATTATCCTCGCTAATCATGTTTAGAAAGATTTCTCAGCAAGCGAAACATTTCAAAGTGTTTTAACAAATTAAAATTGTAGCACGCTGGGATACTCTTAATTGTTTAAAAAGTATTTTAATTAGTTATACTTCCAAAATATTATCACTTCAATATTATAACTTTAATCTTCTTTTTTATCATCAGAAAAAAATGGATCAAATAAAAGAAACACTTAAGGTGTTCCTTTTACATGAACCAAATCTTGAATGCACATAAAGACAACATAAGAAAACCAAAATAGGTTGAAAGTAGGAAGGAAGGGAATGACTAGGATTTCTTCTCTCTCACTTTTTTTTTATCCACAATAAAGATCATAATAAATAAGAGTAGTTAAAAGATACTCAAACCCTATTAAAAAATATTTTTTTATTGACAATAAAAAATAAAATAAATAAGAATATATATTTTAGAAATACTCAAATTCTATTTTAAAAAAATTATGCTCAATTAAAGAAATTCATCCCACACATCTCATATATGCACAGGTAAAGACTAAGGTTTCCTCTCTCTTTAGGTAGGAGTGGTTCTGAAGCTCGAGATTAGAAGTGGCCTCCAATTAAAATGGTTTAGGTTTAACAACAAAACTACATTCCTAACCTAATCTAAAAACACATTTGTTTAAATCTAGAAGATTCCAAGGACTAGTTAAATGGAACTAATTACTTGATTATATTTGATTAATTGATTTTTTTTTTCAGAAAAGGTAGGATATTGTTAATTGTGTTGCATAAACCAACACTACAAGAAAATGATGAAATAGAAACCAATTTTTAGAGACCAAAATAATTAGTCGCAATAGTAACTAAATTAGAGACCATTTTGGAAACTAAAACAAAAATTGGTTTCTAAATTAGTTT
>Ga0123342_1004785_pt1 | contig 20318 bp, 11 predicted proteins | sample Turbeawhitnodule_FD_89960 | JGI IMG/M metagenome (GOLD analysis project Ga0123342, IMG submission 89960) | Root nodule microbial communities of legume samples collected from Mexico - Turtle bean Mexico white nodule | ecosystem: Host-associated > Plants > Roots > Nodule | place: Mexico: Nepantla... | reverse complement strand
CTCAAAAAATCTCCCAAAACAAAGGGGGTTTCTGCTTTACACTAAATGTTTCCATCAACTCCCCAAAAGGGTTTTTTTTAAAACCCAAAACCCCCCCCCCCCCCCCAACATGTCATATTATACCAATAATTGTGGTGATTTTTAATAATCATCATACTAGGTCACAACTTACAATGTTCTTTTTTAGTATATTGAAATTTAGTACTAAAAATTAAGTTAATTATGTAATATTTAGTTACACTCGTAAAAAGTTATTAGATTATTTAATAAAAATATTTAACACATAAGTCTTGTTAAATAAATGGTGTTTAATATTTTAGTATAATTTTTTTTATATTTTGTGTAATTGGAAAATAAATAAGAGTAATAGGTAATGATTTCGATATTATAACAAAAAGCGATATATTAAAAATATAGAAATTAGTAATGATATGTGGGAAAATTGGAAACAAATGAAGGTATAAATTGGAGCACAAAATATAGAAGAAAGTGGGAAAGTGAAGATATAAAAATTGTAATTAAATTATAATATAAATATTGTTAAATTACATGAAGTAATTTATCTATGAGAAGAGATGCCAAAAGGTGGTCTTCTAAGCCTTCGCGAAGGCTAGTGGTCAAAAGAAGTGAAGGTGGATCATCATTATTATCTTTGTAATCATCGTTATCACTTTCATTATCGGATCCTTGTGAAGGCATCATTGTGCTCTTGTTAAGACAATTTTTGAAAGAACAAAGTTTTGGTTTATTAAACGAGGGATGAAGATGGAGTGTATGTTACAAGCATGACACCAATATCCTGGATATATAAATGTCTTACTAAGAAAAATTGTAAAACAATATATTATACATGTACAAAGATATAATCGAGAAAATTCAGAGCTTGACATTCAGGAGATAGTCACTCCCAAACTTTGATGCCGACATATGTCATACACAATTAAATTAACTGAATGGTAGTGTGATTGTTGGGAGTTTCAAGTTTTGCGGTTGCCTTATCCTCATGTAATTATTGTTTGTTTGTTTTGTCATTTACAACTAATGAAATTTGTTGTCCTAGTGTATAGTCTCCACAATATTTTCAAGGCTTATGAAGTCCAATTTCATCCAGTTTAGAATGAAGATTATTGATCTACTTACATGAAACTAAATTTGATATCTAACCCCATGATGCAACGACACAAATCAAGAAGACTAAATACTCAACATATTCATAAGATGAGCTAATTTCGAATAATCTAAACAAATATTCATATTATAATAGCAAAAATTACGATAAAAACAATTTTCCGTATAAAGAAGGTTAATAATAAAATTCACTTCCAATTTTTATTATTAATTTCCCTATTTTTTACTATCTATTTATAATTGTATTTTGTTCCACAGTCACATCAAATAATGAACAACAAATATTAATATATAAGTCTATAAAACTAACAACCTAATTTGTATGATATTCCTAATCATAATTCTTATAATATATTTGTTAACATTTTATTATTATAATAATTTTGATAAAATTATCTACCACTCTTCTTTTTATAATTATGTAAACAATCATTTTTACATAATAATGATCTATTATTCATATAAACAATTAATATTAATATATTTTTTATAAAATCTATATATATATATACATATTGATTTAATATAAATAATAAAATAATGTATAAAAATCGTATCAAATTCAATTAAAAAAACAATCTTAATCAAAATTATACTAAATGATACATCATCTATTTCAATATTAAAATCATACTAATATAATATGACTTCATTTTCTTATAAACAAACTTGTGTTAATTATAAATTCATATCACTCTAATAATTTTTAAAAATTTATCAATTCGATAATAAATTTGAAAATTTTCACTACTTGAAAAAAAAAAACCCTTATTAACGATGTCGCTGTTCATGATATATTTCTTGAATCCTACTCAACAAAGATGACTGCTTCCCTGCTCTTACGGATTGGATTGCTCGGCCACCTCAATCTACTACCAAGACAAGACGGTAACCGATTAAATGGACACCTATTGGTTGGTGGGTCTCATCATGTCTTTCATATGTTACTTCTTTTATTTTATTACACATATTATTTGTTCATGATTACCAAATAATGCTATTTTTACTTGTTTTTTTTTTTTGAAAAAAAAGAGAATTATTATAAATAATTAGCTAAAATTAAAAATAAAAACAAAGTAAATGCATTACTAATTTCTAATCCAATTTAAAGAGCGTGCAGCTGGCAATTGGGAGTGATACATTATAATGAAACAAAACAAGTAAAATAAGACTGATCAAAAGGAGCCTATGGTTTTTCCAAGCAACCAAAGAACTAAGGAGAGTTGAATGCCAAATATTGTGTGGAGGGTACTCCTGTCCAACATGAATCCATATACAGTAATCCCTGCCCTGTTATTCTCAAAGTAGTTTACTGCATAAACAGGTCAAAAGCATGTCTATGAGTCAACAAATATTCATGATAATCATCATATCATGATTCAATAAACAGTACATTCCTTTCATTAAGAAAAAAAAAATGTTACTTCTTCACAACTTCTTGGGTTACATGTATGGTAGGATGAACAAGCCTCTTATTTTCATATAGTTTTACCTTAATTCATTAAAACCCAAAGTAAACAATAGCTTAATGATGATTAGGTATGGCATAGATTACGTGCTTGTCGGAGAAACTAATCAAGTAATATAATATATGAGTGATTGGTACATTGGCCTTCCATATTATAAACTAATTAAAGTATATATGTGTTGTGTTGTTTTCATTACGTGTTTGATGTTCTTCATTTGATCTTATTCCTTCTGTTTAGTAATGTACATTTTCGTGAGTTTAATGTTATTGGGAGTAAAACAATTTTACACCATCATCTAATTATATACTATCGTTTCTATAAATTTTAAAATAATTATTATAAAAAGTAACAAATTTATCATAAATAAATACTTTTTTCTCTACTGGTTGAAATTTATTAAAAAAAATTACATTCAAACTCCTCTTTCCGGATTTAGAAGTGAGATGTATTGAAAATTGTGATTTGAAGAAATTTCAACCAATAATAATGATAATAAAAATATTAGAAAGAGTCTTACTAAAAACTCTACTCAATCTTTATATATGTACTTTTGGTACTGTTTCCATTAGAATTGAAATTTATCTCAATTTATGTTATTTTTAATGTAAACTTATATTATATGAATTATCAATATAAATCTCTAATCTTAATTAAAAAGTAATAATAAAAATATTGTATGGTTCATATTTTAAAGGTAATTTCTTACTGAGTTTCTAAAACGGCAGATAGAAAATATAACAAGGTGTGAGAAAAGAAGTTACCAAGAGCTTGTCTCTTCTGATATGAGATGGTGCTGTAAGCATAAGATGGGATGAACTTTGTAGTATCAATTTCATCTTCTTCATCTCCTGCATCTGATTCCCCATCAGTTCCCACATTAGGAAACACTGTTTCATGGGAACTCTGAGGAGCCATTGGGGTCTCGCCATCTGTCAGCACTCCATCAAAAGAATCCAACGTAGCACACACATGCCACTTGGCAGCAAGTCCTGTGATCGCTTGTGCTTTGTGTGTTATCTTTGTGGCACTACGCAACAGTATGCACAGAGCAGAAAGGAGTGTCACTGAGCACAACTGCACCAGAATAAAACCCTTAAGAAGTTTGTTTTTTACTTAATAATTTTTTTGGTACAAAATACACAGTATTTTAAAAAATTAACTGATTATTTACAATGATTTTTTTTCTTCTTAATAATAATAATGCTTTTTCATTATAGTGCTTGAACACGACAGACCAAAGTTTCACTTGGTAATGAATTGTTATAAATGTTTTGGTCCTATTTGGTTTCCCTGATGGGGTAGATTATTAAATGTTTTGGTCCCTTTTTATTAGTCTTCTTCAGTATTATTTTATGATCTAGATAAGTGAAGGAACAAGGAATCAATAATAGGGTAATGACTAACGTTACCAAAGGAACATGGAAGAAGCTCCAATTTAATCAAATAGGATACATCTTCGTCATACTTCAATGGTTTCCATCATATAATTTTTTATTTGTATGTACAGCTAAGAGTTAGGCACGTATGAGTAAGTTTATAAAACTATTAGAAGAAAGATAATAAACAAAATAGGTAAACGATCACGATGTGGTTAATTTAATCCTAATGAAAAAATGTATATAATTTCTGAAAACATAAAGAATAAAACTTACAACTAAATTGATTATTTACCCAAACAAAATATATCAGCATTGATTAACTAGTAGTATAAAATAGTTTTATATTTGTATTTAACAATATCATCACATATTATGAGTATAACATTAATTATAATAATAAGATACATTAAAATTAAACTCTTAAAACAAAAATAACAGTGGAAGCGTATATACTCACCAAAGTAGTAATAGTTATGACGAGTTATCACTAAATGATTTAATTTACAACAATGGATAAAACAAATTAAATAAGTTATATTCAATAAAAAAATTTAGTTTACTTGCATTTCTAGTTTCTTACCTATTTTGTAGTTATACAATTTTACCTTCTGAAGTTTTTTTTAGAACATCCTTCTCATGTTTTAACAGTATTAATGATAATTTTTTTCAGCATTATGAATTTGTGATTTTAGTCTATTATATTTCAATTGTATGAAAAAATTTAAATATTATATTTAGGTAACTTTAGTCCATTTATTTTGTTGAAAACTATTAAGGCGTGTTAGTAACTAACGATGTGTTTGAAAGGGTAAAAGACAATTACAACCTAAAAATCTAATTAACTTAATTTGAACTTTGAGAAACTAGGATCCTATGTTAGTGATATTTGAAATATTTAATTCACATGATTAAAATTTAAAATTGAAAAATCATAAAATTATTATGCTAAAAAGATGAAAAGTAGATTTTTTCTTTATTTAGAAAAATTAGAAGGGAAGGGACATACCGCAAGTTCACCGGCCATGTATAAGTTCATAGAACCTGAATGCTTGGTTGTGACCAGGAGGCTTGCAAACTGGCTTCCAGTAACCAATACGAGGGCGAGTAGAATAAACGCGCGAAACCTGTGGCTTATGATTCGCAGGTGCCTTCTGATCCTAAGGTGTTCCGACATCACCGACGCCACGTCTGAGTCCACGTGGAAGAATCCCGCGAAGTCGCGCAGTCGGAGGATTTGGAGATGGCAGATCAGACGGAACAGAACGCATACCAGAAAAATCACTGTGATACGGTACAGCCACGAACACAGTTCCAAAATACACGCCACCGCATCGCTCACGTACACGTTCCCCAGAAACGGGATCTGTGAGGCTCCAGACGCGTACCACCATATCTTGTATGCACACTCCACCACAAAACACGGACCCACAAACACCGAAAGGATCTTCAGTGATCTCTGCAAAAAAAAGTTAATTGAAAATGATAAATTTGGAGTGTGCTATTTATCATTTAATGATTATTTTCTAATTAGAAGTGAAGTATACTAAAATTAATAGTTTTTAATAAATTGTAATCTATTACAGAGAGTTTTGAAAAAGGGTGTGAAAGAAAGTTTCTGTGTCATTCTTTTTTGTGTGCATAATTATTGATCTAATTGTCGAATATTATTGCGTGGGAATCATAATGTAGTGTAAAAGATAGTTCAAGAGAAAAGAATGCACTTTGAAAACAACAGTTGATGAGTGCCTTTTCTCCTCTCTTTCTTCTTTAATTGAGATTACTATATAGATTTTCTAGATTTAGATACTTTAAGAGATAGCTATATATGATTACACAGCAAATTTTCATCTAAACAATAAATAGGAACTGAACAATTACTATTTCATAAAATTTCGGAATATCATATCATATCATAGTTTCTTTAACTAAGATTAATATTGTCTATCAATTTTTCTAATCTAGAAAATTATGTGTCTTCTTGAAGCTAGAATAATTAATTAACTTTCCAACTTTTCCTTTTGTTAATATTTTTATTCTAGTACATATCTTTTGAACTTGAGGAACTTCAGATGATGAAGTTTTAATAATTAAGACTTAAAGCTGTTATTTCCTTGCATCAAAGTTCAATCGAAAATCATTATTTTTCAAGCTGTGATGTTGAAGTTTCACAATTCTGTCTAAAAAAAAGTTCCACTATCGTCCATATATTCTAATGGTTGGGAATGGATTTAAACTACGGGACCAATTCAAATTTCCACTAAGAAGCCGAAATCAAAATCTCCGAACCGTAAAACAACTAAATCAAAAGAGACATGTTCCTGTTTCCTCAACTTAGTTAAGATCAACAAGGAAAATATCATTTATCGAGTAAATAATCACGTGACATTATGATCATTAAAAGAGATTAAAATTTTATAATTATAAAAAAAATATGATGAGTATTAATCGATTACATGGCAAGTTATTATTGCTTAAACATAAGTAACCCAAAAATAAACATGAGTGACTTACAACTAAATAAAAATCATCATTGTAAATAAAATACATAATTAATAAAATAGTTATACAGCATTAAAAAATAAAGTAATTTTCTAAATCTTTTGATAGAAAACTAGCAGAAGAACATCCAAACCTGAGGATCCAAATTTAGATAAAAAGAGACAAAAACAATGTCCAATAATAATGTTAATAACACATTATCCAACATATTATTGTTTGAAAATTATTAAAAAATATATAATTAAAAAAAAACACTGAATAATAACTAAGATTTTTAATAGTTTATAATTAATTTTGATAAATAATAAAAATGTTCAATGATTATTTATTTTAAAAAACACCTTAGGAACAAAAAAACGTACAGTGAAAGCGTGTTTCAGAAGAAGAAAGTAGCTTCTAGATGCTTCAGAATCAGACTCATTCATCGTAATGCAAGCAAAAACATATTTCGAATAGACAGAACAGGTATACAAAAAAAATATAATGAAAAACAGCTCAGAAACAAGAAATGCAGAAAGCAACAGTTAACAGAATGGAGTTTGAAATAATTAAGAATTCTGAATTAATGTGTAATTAGCATGGGAAATAGATAATAATAACAATTAATTAGTTAAAAAAGAAAAATGTAGAGAGATGAGATGACATACATTGAGCTGCGCCATGTAGTTGGTTCTCACAGTTTCGCTCTCATCGCAGAGCTTGTCGAAAAAGAGGAACCTTCGGAGACCATACTTCCGGACGAAGCCAGCGAGGCAGAGGAAGGAGAGGGCGGCGACGGTGGTGAGAGAGACCTGCACAACGCCGTCGTAGGGCCGAGAGTGGTGGCCGTCGCAGTCCGGACAGGCCAGTAGGAAGTGCGAGGCCGCGGGGACAACGACGGCTAGGAGGAGGAAAACGGACCAGGAGAGCGCCGCCGTGAAGGCGTTGGATTGATCGACGCACATCCACCGCAAGTAGGAGCGGAACGTGTGGAACTCATCGTTGACGTGTGACACGCTGCGGTTGTACTTGCCGCGGCGGTCCAACAGCGCCGTAGCGGCGGTATCGCTCATCGGAAGTAGTTATTTTGTCTGTTTGTGGCGTTCGGAATTGGGAACTTGAGAGAGCAGAATAAATAGCTTTGCTCGCTGGACTTCAACTCGGGCTTTTATACGCCAATTTTCGGAATAGACAGAAAGAAACACAGGTGGAAAGTGATAATTTTTTAGATCTTATCTGTATTTTTTATTTTTTTTTGTAGTTTATGTAACTCTTTCATATAGATTTGTATTATACAACTTACTAATAAATCTGAAATAGAATTGCTACAATTCTAAATTATTTAATTTTTAAAATATTCCGTTAGGATGAAACAATTTAAATTTATTGATTTTTCTTTAAAATAGAATATTAATGAAAAAATAACTGTTACAAACTTCATTTGAAAAATAATTTCAATGCTGTAGATAAAAAAAAACCTTGGTTGCAATGGGTTGAAAAAGAGTCTTGATAATTTTAGTTAAGAAAACTCTTGTTAACGTTAATTGAGAAATAATATTAAAAGATGTCATTGTAAACATGATCAAAAGACAATCCTACCTTACATTAATTAAAAGTAATCTTAATTTATTAGTTTATGTTAAAAAATATTATAAATTTGACATCAGTCAAAAATACCATTAATTTTAACAAAAAAAAACTACTTAACATAGGTAAAAAGTATCTTTTGTAACAAAAACATAATCTTGACGATGATGAGAAATATTAACTATTAATTAACTTTAACCAGAAAAAAATTTAAACCTATATCAATAAAAAAAAAACTAATGTCGAGTTCATAACATTAGGATCACACTCGAGCAAATAATATCTTCTTGATTATAGTTAAACTAAAAAAATGTGAAAAAAGAAAAAAAATTGAAAATTTTCAAATTCTTATAATAAAATTTAAAATTATTTAATTTTAAGTAATTTAATTATTTTTATAAATCATTTAAATTTCATTTATTTATAATTCTATAAAAACAACATACTTTATTATAAAGCATTTCAATTTTTTAATAAAAAAATATTTTCTATCCAAACATAATATAAATTATAAATGTGATAAAAGGGTATTGCCCTGGCTGAGTATGTAGCTGCCATTTTATATGCATGAAGCTGGAATGTCCAAATGCTGAACTTACTCCTCTGACACAAAATAATAATGAAAATTTTAATTTCAAAGTATAATTTTGAATTTTTTAGAGATATTTCTTTGAAAAATTCAAAATAGCACCTTACTAAAAAAAAGTTTACAGTTTATTCATACATGTGTTTTGCATATTCACAATTCAATCTCCACACACTAAAACGTATTAAACAGATTCATATATTAAATGTTGGTAATTTTTATTTTAAAGATATATATACATAGTAAATTATAAAGTTGACATTTTAAGAAAATTATAAAAAATTGTGTACAAGATTAGGAAGATTATTCCCTAAGATTAGTTTTAAGATTAATGAAATGAGATGATGTGGGTTGGAGAATGTAGGTTTGAGATATGCTAATTACTTTCCCTGAATCATCGGAAAGACACAAATTTTGTAGTGAAAAACTCGTAAGCAACGAGCTGGGGGTGGGACCAGCACATGGGAGGAGTAGAGTAAGTGTGAGGAGAACCAATGCAATGCACCCATTTGGATACAAACATTGATACGTGTAAGCTGAGATTCCTTGTTCAACAAACCATGAAATCACAAGCAATAAACAAAGCAATGAAGTTGAAACTTGGATCGAGCTCATTTGCAAGATTTGCATCTTTTGGATCCATTCCACCAAAATTATTTCTAATGTAAATAATTGGTTGGTGTAGTGCCACATGAGAGCCGTTTTGTGATTGTCAACTGGGCTGCTCTCAAAGTGGTTGTGCTGACCAGACACATCATTTGGCAGCTACCATAACTTCATCATATGCTTTTACATTGTTTTAATACTCTACTTTACTTGCTAATACCCTTTCAATTTGGTAGAGAAAATCTGAATTAATTATGTTGGGGAGTTTTCTTTAATTTATCTCGTCACGCGATGATATTAGTTAATCATACTATGAGTCTCAGCTATGGAAATGGTATATGTTTAAGTTAGAACTTAGTAAGAGATAGATAAGAATAATAAATATTCTTCAATGTGTAAATTTATCTTGATTTGTGTGTACATTTATAGGATCATGATAAGTCTCTCATACTAGACCAAGATTATGACAAGTTACTAAAGTTAACCTCAGAAGAGTAACATTATGTACTATGATTACGTTAATCATAGTGTTAAAAAATGTTTATTGAGTTTATGAAAGTCATGTCAATCATGTCATTTGAAGAATATTCAGTCAATAATCTTGATTAAGGGGTTTCGGTGTCATATAATACAAAATACATTTTCACACAATTTATCCTTAAAAAGTGACTAGAATTTTTGGGTATGATTACGATTTGGATTGGAGATTAACTTCACAATCAATCCGAAACATCCATTTGGAGATATCTAAAGATTTGATTGAAAAATAAAACATCTAATTACAATATTTAAAAATTATATTGTTTAGATTTAATATTCTTTTCACATCTTTGATCTTGAAGAAAACCTACTACTACACCAAATCTAAGATATGATTGCTGGTTACTATTGTGCCATGTGGATGAATTTTTTCCTTGTAACTTGGGTATGTTTGGAGTATGATAATAGTTTCTGTAATAAATATTAGTTAACTTTAAAGTTAATTAATAATACCCGTGTAATTATATGAGAATAGCAAAATCTAGGTATAATTGTATTGTAGCCAAGCAAAGTGGTATTATAAAGATTTCTTAAAAATTGTTATGGATAATCTTTGCTCTCAACTTTTTCACTTGTATGTTTTCTTTAATTTGAAAGTGAGACAATAGGCAAAAGATTTACCATATTTTCATTATTAATTCTCGACCATGATAATTTATCATTTATTATATATATATATATATATATATATATTAAATCTATTACATTGCAGCATGAAATCATGGGGTGCAGAAATAAAAGGCCAATACCAAAGTTGTTTTACCACTTTCAAACTTGAGCCTTTAATTTTAATGTTATTGTTGCTCAAAATGAATTCAGCAAGAGAATTAACGAAAATGATATTTTGATAACTATTGAAGTTATATACATATATATAATAGTGTTGGAGCATCTGGATTCTTAGTAAAGCTTAAGTGCTGGGTGATTGGTGGTCTCTGGTGGTAATGGTTGTTGGTCCTTGTGATTGGTGGTGGTGGTTGGTGGTGACACCCTCTGTTAATTAACGCACAGTTGACAAACTGCAACGTGGCGTGATTTGGCAGAGGTAGATTTACATGGCATGACGTGGCTCAGGCTGGATGACGTGACAAAAAAATCAAAATTTGAGGAAAAATTTCTTATTCTCGCTCATCTGCGTTTTCTCGTTGAGTTATTTCTCTTCTCTTGCTGTTGTTTGTCGTCGTTGTGTGTGGTGCGAGGATCGTGATGTGTAGCCGTTCATTTGGTCGCTCTGGTTTTAGTGGGTTTCGGTGGGTGTCTTCCCGTGTGCTAGATTATGTGCTTTGGAGTTATTATTGCAAGGGATGAGACGTTAGGTGAGAAATTTTTGGAAGTCTGATTTTGTTTTAGTAGAGTTAGGGTTTTGGTGGCCTATGTTTGAGTTTTATTAATGATACGTATCTCTCTTGCATTTAGGGTGTGAGGCTTGTACAATTTGGGTCTGCAATTGGAGAAACTTTGTGAGATGAGGGAGATTGTGTGCATTTCTGGTTGGAGGCATGTGCTGAAGGATAAGGATGAAGTCAAGGAACAATGTGAGGGTAGCGAGAAGAAGAAGAGGAAGAAGGGCAAATAGAAAAGTAATAAATGTGGGGAGGTAGAGAGTGCTGAAGAAGAATGTAAAAGGGACGTTTTCTAGTACTTGGAAAACAGAGTCAACAACACCAGGAAGTAGAACAACAAAGGGGTTTAATAGAGTCACAAAATCAGGTGATGCAATATTTAGTAGAATCTTGATTTTGATGTTGTTGAAAGGATATGAGTTATTGAAAAAGTAATTTAGTAATTTTAAAAAATGATAGATTGATAAAATAGAAGAAATGATGGTGCATGCGTGCGTGGATTGGTGTTGAAACTATTGGAGGGATTATGGAATATGCAACAGAAAGTGAGGTGGTAAACTTTTAACTAAGAGAGGAGGGGTGAAAAAAGAGTTTGGAAGATGATGGACTGGGATATTGTGTATGACATTTATTTTTTTAATTCTATTTTATCTTAGTGGGAAGGATCCAAGTGGAACCTAACTTTAGGTTGTTGCCTAGTTGCTTTCTGTTGATACCTACTCATAAATAACATCTATTTTTTTTGTAATTGTCAAGAAGATAATATTAATTTTATTAACCCTATAATTTTAGGAATGGATTTTATGAGGCTTTCTACAGTGCATTTGATGACCAATTGGCCACAATGAATTCAATTGCCTATCTAACTAAAAATAATTGGGATTGACAGAGGTTCTTATCCTGCTTGTCATTACCTAATTATGTTGTAACTATTTGACAATAATTGCATTATTTTAAGCTCAATATGCATTTGATGTCATATTTTAGCTATTCTATCTTTGTTTCTTGCATTTGACACTTTTATCATATCCTTTGATATTTTCATGAGCTTTTCCTTAACATTTATAAACTCCTTATATTATGTTTGTCATTTTCAATTTGAATAATCGATGATTTTCTAACCAAAGAAACTATTTTTATTTCTCATAATCAATTGATTTTGACAATTTTGATTGTCTTGTTTTGTATTTTTTTTCTCATGAGTGGCCAATTTTATTTGTTATCTTCACTCAATACATTTTGTATTTCTTGTTGTTTTGTACTAAAGTGTTAATGGAAGCAAAAGACATCAACTAAGAAATGTTTTAAATTTAAAGTTATGCAGAAGAAATAAGTGGTTATCTTGGTTCAATTATATGGACACCTATGTATCGGTTTTTGAACAATTTTGACTCATGTGCATAATTACGAACAACTCCACCAATTTTGTTTATTATTTTTACTCAATACATCTACATTTATTCTGGTTTTGTTCTAAGGTTTTAATGGAAGCAAAAACCACCAACTAAGGAATGTTTTAAATTTAAAGTTATGCAATAAGAAATAAATGGTTATCTTAGTTCAATTATATGGACACATGCGTATTGGTTTTTAAACAATTCTAACTCATGTGCATAATTACCAACAACTCCACTAATTTTGTTTATTATTTTTACTCAATACATTTGTGTTTAATTTGATTATGTACTAAGAAGTTAATGGCAACAAAAACCGCCAACTAAGACATGTTTTAAATTTTAAGTTATGCAGTAAGAACTAAGTGGTTACCTTGGTTCAATTATATGGACACCTGCTTATGAATTTTTGAACAATTCTGAATCATGTGCATAATCATCAACAACTCCACCAAATTTATTTGTTATTTTCACTCAATACATTTGTATTTAATTTGATTTTGTATTAATATGTTAATGGCAGCAAAAATCACCAACTAAAGCATGCTTTAAATTTGAAGTTATGTAGTAAGAAACAAGTGGTTACCTTGGTTGAATTATATGGGCACCTGCTTATGATTTTTTGAACAATCATGCCTCAAGTGCATAATCACCAACAACTCACCAATTTTATTTGTTATCTTTCCTCAATACCTAATCCTAATGGAAATAAAGGAAAATGTAGTCATTAAAGGCAACAAGAAAAAAATTATTTTATATACAATTACAAATTTACAAGAAAATAAAATAGGAAAAACAAATAAGTAACATTTTTCAAATATAAAATTTTTGCTACTCAATTTCAACTACTTTCGGTTAGAGAAATATCTACATAAACTATGCTTTAAACATAATTGCAGTCAACTTTATAAATTTAATGTTTTTCCTTCGAGAAGAAAATTTAATCTTGATTTGAATATAAGAAAAAGTAAATTACTCCATTCCCAATTCCAAAACTGAAGTTGAAGTATTTTAAGGGATAAGATTTATCATTTATGGAGAAAGATGGACTTTATAAAACTAGGTCAATTCAATACACAATGACACTTACATAAAGTCGACATATAAATCTAGGAGTCAACTTGATTGTTTTTCTTATGAGTCTCAGATAAAAAAAAATACTCACTAACAAATGAATTTAAAGGTGCTCTTCTTTTATATTGTTAAAGTTATTATTTTTTTTATATGTATAAAAATTTTGCCTACTAAAAATTGTTTTCAACTTTCAGTATATTTGGAAAAATGGATTCACAGTCACTAATAGAAGTGATGAAAAATACCTTAAATTTATATACAATATATTTATTAAAGAATAACCATTATTTTATAAAAAATATTAATTGTTTTAAAATCAAACAAAGAATCGATTCAACTTAATACAACATATGCCTATTTATAATAGAAGTTCTTTTTCTATAAATTATTTTAGAATTTATGCTATTAATTACTGGTGAGATCAAAGAGTCTTTCCCTTAAATATAAATAAAATAAAACTTTTGCTTGAGGAAAAAAAAATATAATTTGAAAAACATAAAAAGAAGATGAGTCATACTTTAAAATCTGAAATACCAATAAAAAAAGTCACATGCCCTAGAAAGAACTCATATTGTCTTATTATTATAATAAAACTAATGTGAAAAATATTTTAAAAAAATTAGTTAAAGAAATAAGTTTTTTTTTCAGATGGATAAAATACAAAATATTTATTAAAATAAAAATGCATTAAAATTTATAATATAGTTTGTTAAAATTAAAATGTTAGAAATTGAACTCAAATTAAGATTAAAACTCTTAAAATTTAATTATGTTGACTAAAAAGTTGATGAATTATCTATTAATATAAAAGCAAAAAAATATGGATCAAAATCTTAATTACATCATTAGTCAAATTTTTCATCCACCGCTTAATCTCAGCCGTCAATTTTGATCATCTCTTTCTATATATATATATATATATATATATATATATATTGATTCTTGTTGCTATTGATGGTATTGCTTCGGTGATTGAATTTTTTTACTATTGCTTCAGGGGATTGTTGTTCTTCGTATTAGTTCATACTTCTTGATTCTCTGCTTTGTCTAATTATATGATGTTTGCGTTGTCGGATTGAAGAACACAAGAGTTATTAAGAATTATTAATTGGTGATCAATGTGTGTTTATGGGATTGAAGAAGATAAGAAGTAGATTCATTTACGTTTTTATGGGATTGAAGATCATTTACTCTGAATGTGATTCTTTATGTGATGATGGCGAGTTTTTAACCTTTTGATCAAATTCCTTTATCCTTTTCTGTTAGTGGTTGGGTCTTGAGATTTCTTTTTCTATGGATGAAATGGAAAACATAATAGTTCAGAAAGGCCAATTGATCAAGTATTCTTTTAGTCTTCTTTCTATTATTTAATTTATCTGGTATTTGATCACCGAAAATAAGGATTGGATTATGATTTGTTTATCTGCAGTGGTGTTTGGAATAGTTGTGTAATGTCCAAGTCGTTTTCTTGAATATTTTAATGGACAGGTAATTCGTTTCTTGAATTTTAGGGCTGTACATGGAAGACACAATGGATGTGTGGTGTAGGACATGATGTGAAGTATTATGTTCTTTTACTCTTGTGCTTTCTTTTGCGTTTATTCGTGATTGATTATTTGGTTTCATAGCTTAAATTGGTGTTGGTGTTCATTCCCCTTCGAGTTTCTGATATTTGAAACCTTAATCCCGAAAAAGAGTTTAAAACAACTGGAGTTCAATATATCCTAATTTCTCGATGAGTTTCCTCGCTATTGTTGGATTGAATGGTGTTCGATGTTTGAATTATTTTCTCTATTTGATCTCCAAGGATTAAATTGTGGAAATTCAGTTATTTTATTTGTGAAGCTAAATGTTTCTTTCGCCTGTACATTGTTGGTTTGATGATAATCTTGGTTGTATTTTGATGGTGTATGGTTCATAAGAGGCATTTTGTGGGATGAGCATGGGACAACTGCGGTTGGATTTTACTCTTTTGATTTGATGGTTTACTCATTGGTTTGAAAAGTTCTACTACTCAATTTTGATGCTTTTCTGGATAATCTCTAATAGGCCTTTGGCTCTTGTATAGTTTTCCAAAACCTTTCAATTCATACCAAACATATGGGTTGAGTTGTGAACTTGTTTGGAATTGTTGCATGTAATCTCCTACGAGCCTATTATGAGGGACAACAATGTCCGAGCCTATTATGAGTGACAGCAATGTCCGAGCCTATTATGAGTGACAGCAATGTCCGAGAGCCTATTTTGAGTGACAGCAATGTCCGAGAGCCTATTTTGAGTGACAGCAATGTCTGAGCCTATTGTGACAACAATGTCTTGGTGGAAATTTTTGAAATCTGATCCTGAAACAGCTATGTCTGAGCCTATTATGAGTGACAACAATGTCTCTTTGGTGGAAATTTTTGAAATCTGATCCTGAAATTATTTTAAATGCTTCACTTTAATCTCCATTTAGGTTTCTTGTTCGTCCAGTTTTGAAATTTGCATCTATTTGTTTGCAGCACATTGAGTCTTTATTTGAGATTTGTAACTCAACCAGTGATGGAATATAGTGGGACGGCTAACATGTCTGAACAACCAGTGATAGTTTTTTTTTCTTCTTTTGTTTCCCTCATTGTTTATTGAGTTGAGTGTTTTCGAAATATTTTTGTAACCACTCCTGGCTTGAAAGTTAACATTATAATTCTGGACTTGCTATCTTCTTCTGTGGGCTTTGGTTTGGTTTCAATTTTCAGTAATGTGTGGTAAGCTGGTTGTATCATATTTCCTTGTTTGCACTTCAGGAATTTAACCAAACTTAAGGCATTAAGTTTCTATAGTTAGAGTAGCACGAGACAACTTTGTTTCTCTGAAATTTGGGGAGTTACTCTTTATTATTGCATGGTATTTCTTTTATACGATGTACAATATCTAGTTTTATTTGAATATTTTTTAATAACAATGCTTTTGGAAAGGATTTGTTTGAGCAATAGGCAAGTTCAACTTGAAACGACAACAACTCGTAATAGCCTCATTTCTTCTATGAGGTTCCACATTTTATTTACTTCTAAGGACTGATCACCAACCTTAGTATTGAATTGTGTTGTGAATTGGTTTTCTATATTGGTTTATGATTGGATTCGACTTGTCAAGCCTTTACTGAGCGTCTCCATTGGTTTCTGAATTTAAGAATTCGTCTAATATTTTCTAAAATTCCTCCTCTAGAACGAGTGTTTTTAGTTTTCTCGAATTTTTTCTCTTTACAGGTAACACGAGCAATGGATGTGTCAAGACATTTAGAAGCATGGGGGAATCAATTGAAGCCTTAGGCTGTGTTATCCTTATATTTTCTCTTGTGTTCATTCGTGACTAGCTATTTGAATGCAATTTTTATTTGGTGATAGAGATCTATCAAAATAAAAAGATTGGGTTAAAATTTCCTCTCTATTTGATTTTTTCAGAGTTGATCACCAAACATTAGGATTTTCCATTGTCATTTGTTTCTCTACAATGGTGTTTGCATTATGTTTCATGCTATGTCTAATTGATCATGTTGTGAATCTCTTTATTTTGAATTTGTGTTATTGTTTGTATGCTTCGTCCTTTTGAACAACACAGGCAACGACTGTGAGTTAGAATGTAGACACTTTGGCATGAGATCCAACGAATCTTTATGTTCTTACTCTTGAATTTTGTTATGCATTTATACGTGACTGGCTCAACTTGTTTGGATTTTCTGTTTTTTTTTTTGGATTCTCATGCCTATGCATTTGGTAACCTTCTAATGTACAAGAGTTTCAGATGATCAGTAATTTCAGAGGTGATGAAATGAAAATCCCGGTCAATAATAGCATTTCAGGGGACCTATTCTCTTAATTGTGTCTTGCAGTGAACTGTTCAAATTTATTCATTTGCAAAAGGCCGAATGAAATTTTGGTGTGATCAATTCTCCATTCATTGTTCAAGTACCAACAACATGATTTGATGATCTCTTATCATTTACCCTGAATTCTTGATTGGTATTTTTGACAGGGTAGGGCTTGGGCGGAGTTAGAAGTCTTATGGGTTTTTGGATTAGGAATTGTCCAACTACTAATAATGTGTGTACATGTTTGAAATATATGATGTGTTTGTCAGATATTTTCTAGGTATATATATAAATATATTTAGTTGCTAGTTTTATTTCCTCTTGTGCTTTTCAGGGAGACAATGGATTTGTGTCATAGGTTTGGGAAACATGGAGATCCTATGAAACTTTAGTTTTTTCTTATATTTTGCATTCATTAAATGTTTTTTGGTTATTATTCTTTGGGATAATCTTGTAAAGTGGGATTTCATGCCTAATTGTAACATGCACTGGAAGAGGTATGAGACGATTGTGTTGTTGACCCTTTGACTCTGTTTATTTGATACCTACAAAAGTATAATATTTCTTCTAATTGAAAATCATCTTCAACACAGTGGTGAGTCCTTTGAAAAGTCTCTTCCAATTAAGAATCATCTTAAAAATCATCTTAAACACAGTGGTAAGTCCATGAAAATGTTATTTTAATTAATTAGTAGTACGCAACATGCTGAGTCTTCATTTGAAATTTCTCTTTCATATTGAATCAGTCATGATATTGGGACAACTAACATCTTTGCACACTGAATATTAATTTACTTGATGATGAGCTTCTGAATTTGATCCAGAAACAAATTGTATGTATTTTATATTGTGTGCAGTATAGTGTTAGAACTGTGGGACAGCTTATGTAACGTAAATGATTTGGTGATGTATGTCTGGTTTTGAGATCTTGTATTTTTTTTTTCTATTCAATTTTATATTGAGTGTTTAATGTCATCATAATTGTTCTCCGTTACTTCCACTTGGTCTTTCCAGGGAAGACATACTATGGATGTTTCTTTGGTCGTGGAGGCAATGGTGGTGGATGATTTGAATTCTTGCTCGATGCGATGAATTAAAACAATTAAAACGGCTAACAAGTTGGAGTTACTTTTTTCTAACAAATCCAGAAGTTGGTTGAACTGTTTGCAATCATCCCTTTTCAGCATTTGCCGATTGAGTATTAAAAATCATAACAGTTTAGACTGTCTTACAACTTGGGATAATGTTTCCTTTTTGGTTGTCTTCCTTGCTTTCCATATCAGGAATTATTTCAATCCAAAAGGCATTGGTTTCTGAAGTGGAGTAGCATGAGAAAACTTTGTTGATATGCAAATTGGAGAATTACTCTTGGTACTTTTTTTATATAAGTATTTTTGGATTTTAATTGTATATCCTTCTTGTTAACAATCCTTCAAGAGAATAAGATTTGTTTGAGCACTATTATCTGCATGAAGCTGAATATTAAACGTGAAAGGCTATTTAACTTTGTGCTGGAGTTGATCACAAAACATTAAGATTTGAATTTTGATTTGTTTCTCTCCAGCAGGGTTTGGTTTTGTTTTATGTGATGACCTTATTGAGTCTTTTATGAACAACTGCGACTCTATCGGTTTTTGAATTCTTGAATAGTTCAACTTATCTTTTCTTAAATTCTTAGTTTTTTTATTTCTTGAATTTATTAATTAATCTTTTTTTAAAATTCTTGGTCTTTATTACAGACTTAGTTTGCTATGTCTAGGTGTTGATTTGTTTGTGTTCATTTCTTTTTAGCATGTTGAGACTGCAAGAATGGCTGAGGATTAAAATCTGAAAGTGTTTAGAATGACCAATAATTCAGGATAACCTAATTTCCTATTTGTTTCCTCTCTATTTGATTTCTTGAGATTTTGTTCACGAAGCATAAGAATTGAATTGTCATTTGTTTCTGCATTGATGTTTGGATTATGTTTCATCCCGTATCTCATGGAGCTTGTTGAGTGTTGATGTTTGTCTTTGTTTTGAATGTCTTATTTTCTCTATACTTCAACTTTTTCTTTAATGTTGATTCTTGCTTGATGCTATTTATTAAAACGGTTAACAAGTTGGGATCACTATTTTATTTCTGAAAATTAAAGCATTCATCCCTTTTGAGCATTTTCCGAATGAGTATTAAAAATCATAAGATTAGGACGACTTATAACTTGGGATAACCTAATTTCTTCTATGTGTTGAGTTGGAGTTGATCACCGAACATTAAGATTTGAATTGTGATTTGTTTCTCTTCAGCAGGGTTTGGTTTAGTTTTGTGTGATGACCTATATCTCATCGAGCCTGTTATGAGCAATCAAGGCTCCACTGGCTTTTGAATTCTTTGAACTCATTAATTTATCTTATCCTTTCTTAAATTCTTGGTTTTTATTACTGATATCTATTTGAATTTCAATATTGTTCTTAAATTTTTTATGCCTAGATGTTGATTTCTTTGTGTTCATACCTTTTTTGCAAGTAAGACTGGTTGAGGATTAAAATCTTCAAGTGTACAACGGATGTCAGGTAGGATATCTAAATATTGGATGGAGATCCTTGATGCGTTAGGTTTTGTTATCCCTATATTTTTTGTCTGTATTTTGTGACTTGCTCTTTGAATAATGTCTACTTGAGTTTGGATATAGTTATTTATTTTATGTCAGAGATCTATCATACGTAACAGTTTATGTGCTTGTGTTAGTTCCTTTTCAGCATGATTCCGGTTAAGGATTAAAAAACATAAATTTGAATATAGTTCTTGTTTGATTATTGAAGTTTGAAATATACAACGTGTTTGTCAGATATTTTCTAGGGATATATATATATATATATATATATATATATATATATATATATATAT
>Ga0123342_1004784_pt1 | contig 20320 bp, 17 predicted proteins | sample Turbeawhitnodule_FD_89960 | JGI IMG/M metagenome (GOLD analysis project Ga0123342, IMG submission 89960) | Root nodule microbial communities of legume samples collected from Mexico - Turtle bean Mexico white nodule | ecosystem: Host-associated > Plants > Roots > Nodule | place: Mexico: Nepantla... | reverse complement strand
GCATGTTCCCGCAGCTCGGCGCCCCGGTCGGCCTGTTCCTTTCCTCGGGCATCTTCTGGCTGCTGCTGCAGGTCATGTCTCAGGACGCGTTGCTGAGCTGGGGCTGGCGTGTGCCGTTCATCTCCTCGATCCTGCTGATCGTCATCGGCCTCTGGGTCCGCCTCTCGATCACCGAGACGCCAGCCTTCCAGAAGGCGATCGACAAGCAGGAACGCGTTGCTGTTCCGGTTGCCGAACTCTTTCGCAAGCACAAGCGTAGCCTGTTCCTCGGCACCTTTGTGGCGCTCGCGACCTTCGTGCTGTTCTATATCGGATCGGCTTACCTGCTGTCCTACAACGTCAAGGTCCTGAAGATCCCGTTCCTTGACGCGCTCGAAATCCAGATCGTCGGTTCGGTCGCCTTCGGTATCTTCATCCCGATATCAGGCAAACTGGCGGAGCGGTTCGGATGTCGCGAAATGCTGATCCTCACCACCTTGCTGATCGGTATCTTCTCGTTCTTCCTGCCCGGCCTGATGACCGGCGGCGAAGGTAGCATCGTGGTCTTCGCGATTGTCGCCATGGTGCTGATGGGCATGACCTACGGTCTGATCGGAACCGCGCTTGCCGCCCCCTTCCCGACGGCCGTCCGCTACACCGGCTCGTCGATCACCTTCAACCTTGCCGGCATCTTCGGCGCTTCGCTGGCGCCCTACATCGCCACCTGGCTGCAGGCAAACTACGGCATGCAGTATGTCGGCTACTATCTCGGCCTCTCCGCGGTCATCACGCTGATCTGCATCCTGGCTTCGGGCCGCGACGAAGTCTGAAGTTAACTCACATTGAAAAAAAAAGGCTGTAAAAGGTAAGAAAGCCATTTCCTGTCGCTCGAGCGAGGAACCAGCCGGACGAAGACTACTCGCTGGTCACGCCCTGGAAGGGGCGGACTTCGCGTCCCGGCATGAAAGCGCCGAGACGCTTGATTTCCCACTCAAGCTTGATGCCGGAATTCTCGAAGACCTCGCGGCGAACCTGTTCGCCGAGATATTCGAGATCATATCCCGTCGCCTGCCCCATGTTGATCATGAAGTTGCAGTGAAGCGAGGACATCTGCGCTCCGCCGATCACCAGACCGCGGCATCCGGCCTCGTCGACGAGCTTCCAGGCCGAATGCCCTTCCGGGTTCTTGAAGGTCGAACCGCCGGTCTTTTCCCGGATTGGCTGGACCGTCTCGCGATGGCTGCGCACGGCGTCCATCTCAGCGCGGATCTTGGCGCGATCCTCGCTATAGCCTTCGAAGAGCACCGACGTGAAAATCAAATCGTTCGGCACCGACGAATGACGGTAGGAATAGCCCATATCGGCGTTCGACAGGATGTGCTTGTTGCCCTTGCGATCAACGGCGTTCACCTCGACAACCCGTTCACGCGTCTCCGCGCCATTGGCGCCGGCGTTCATGCGTGCCGCACCGCCGATGCTGCCAGGGATGCCGTAGTAGAAGTGGAAGCCGCCGATGCCGTTATCCATCGCCATGGCCGCATCATGCTTGTCCGGGCAGATTGCACCGGCAAGGATGCGGTTCTCGCCAGCGAGCTCGACCGAGCCGAAGCCTTTCGCCGAAAGCCGGAGAACGACGCCAGGAATGCCGCCATCGCGCACGAGAATATTAGAGCCGACGCCCACGACGGTGATCGGCACTTCTTCGGGCAGGATCTTGAGGAAGGCGATGAGGTCGTCCTCGTCGTGTGGCTGGAACATCAGCTCGGCCAGACCGCCAGCGTGGAACCAGGTGACACGGTCCATCGGCGCATCCGGCGTGATCCTCCCACGGATGTCCTTTACGCCGTCGCCGAGCGACGCAAGAAGCTTTTCCCCATTCACCTGTTTCATGCAGATATTCCCGAAAGGCTTTCCAATTGCTTGGGCAGCGCTGCCGCCCAGTATGTGATACTCCCAGCCCCCAACAGAACCACAAAATCCCCCGGCTTTGCAATCTCTGCGACCATTTCAGGCAAAAGCTCTGGGGACGACAGGAAGCGGGCATCACGGTGACCGCCCGATTTGATCCGTGACACAAGTGCCTCGGAGTTCGCCCCTTCGATGGGATCCTCGCCTGCGGCATAGACAGGCGCAAGGAAAATGCTGTCCGCATCGTTGAAGCAAGCCGCAAACTCCTCGAAAAGGCTCGATAGGCGCGAATAGCGATGCGGCTGATGGACCGCAATCACACGCCCCTTGCAGGCCTCGCGCGCGGCCCGCAGCACGGCCTTGATCTCGACCGGGTGATGACCGTAATCATCGAAGATCTGTACACCGTTCCATTCGCCGGTCAGCGTGAAGCGACGCTTGACGCCGCCAAAGGAGGCCAGTCCCTTGGCGATGTCCTCGCTCGACATGCCGAGACGGTTGGCAACCGCAATCGCGGCGGTGGCATTAGAGATGTTGTGACGTCCGGGCATCGGCATCACGAGATTGTCGAGCCTGATGACCTTCCCGGTCCGCCGGCGACGGATCTCGACGTCGAAAATCGAACGCGGACCCTCGATACGGCCATTCATGAAACGAACGTCGGCCTGAGGATTCTCGCCATAGGTAATGATCTTACGGTCCTCGATGCGGCCAACCAGTGCCTGGACCTCCGGATGGTCGAGGCACAGCACGCCGAAGCCGTAGAACGGCACGTTCTCGACGAACTGGCGGAATGCAGCGCGCACGGCATCGAAGTTGCCGTAGTGATCGAGGTGTTCAGGGTCGATGTTGGTGATGACAGCAACATCGGCGGGAAGCTTCAGGAATGTGCCGTCGGACTCGTCGGCCTCCACCACCATCCATTCACCCTCGCCCATGCGGGCGTTGGTGCCGTAGGCATTGATGATGCCGCCATTGATGACCGTGGGATCGAGGCCGCCCGCTTCCAACAACGTCGCCACCAACGACGTCGTTGTCGTCTTGCCATGCGTTCCGCCGATCGCGATCGCGTTGCGGAACCGCATCAATTCGGCAAGCATCTCTGCCCGGCGTACGACCGGCAGCAGCTTTTCGCGCGCCGCCACGAGTTCCGGGTTGTTCTTCTTGATCGCGGTCGAGACAACGACAACTTCGGCGTCGCCGAGGTTCTCGGCCTTGTGACCGACGAAGACTTCGATACCCTTGTCGCGCAGGCGTTGCACATTGGCGCTGTCGGCCTGATCCGATCCCTGCACGCGATGGCCGAGATTATGCAGCACCTCGGCAATGCCGCTCATGCCGATGCCGCCGATGCCGATGAAATGAACGAGGCCGATGGCCTTCGGCATTTTCATGCGCGTTTCCCCTTGAACTCTGCAATTGCACGTCGTGCCGCAATAGCCTCTACCATGTCGGCAAGCAAGTTCGCAGCATCGGGTTTACCCGCCTGCTTTGCTGCAGCGGCCATCCGGGCGAGCTTTTCGGGGTCATTCATCACATGAGTGAGGATCGAAGCGATCTTCTCGGGCGAAAGCTCGGTCTGCGGAATAACCTTGGCGCCGCCTGTCGCCGCAAGCGCTGCCGCATTCGCGGCCTGATCGTGATCCAATGCATGCGGATAAGGCACGAGCACGGCCGGCCGCCCGATCACGGAAATCTCCGAAACAGTCGATGCGCCTGAACGGCAGATAACGAGATGTGCAGCGGCAAGTCGTTCGGCCATATCGGTGAAGAACGGGGCTGTGTCAGCCGCCATCTTCAATTGAGCAACGCAAACGCCCATCATCTCCGTATCTTCCGGCCGCACCTGCTGGGTAAGGCGCAGGCGATCGCGAAGTCCGTCATCAAGCAAGCTGATGGCCGTCGGCATCGCCTTGGAGAAATACTGTGCGCCCTGGCTGCCGCCGAAGACGACGAGATTGAAAGGCTCACCAGGATTCGACGGAAAATACGGCACTTTCGCCGCATCGATGATTGCCGGGCGCACCGGATTACCCGTTGTCACCGTTTTGTCGGGAAACTGACCGCCGCCTTCAGGCAGGAAGCCGCCGGCAATCGCCTGCACGCGGCTCGCCAGCGCCTTGTTGGCGCGTCCCATCACCGCATTCTGCTCGTGGATCATGGCAGGCACGCCAAGGCGTGTCGCGGCGAGCAGCGGCGGTACAGTGGGATAGCCGCCGAAGCCGACAACAACCACGGGCTTCAGCCGTGCAATCAGCTTCTTGGCGGCCCGCATGCCGCTCCAAAGCGTCCACAGCGAGCGAGCGACGGCGACCGGATTCTTCGAGCCGATCGTCGCCGACGGAACGACGTGGATCTCATCGGCCGGGAATTTTCCGGCATAGCGCTCGGCACGACTGTCGGTGACGAGGTGCACGGAATAGCCCCGCTCTTTCAGCTTGTAGGCCAGAGCCTCCGCGGGAAACACATGACCGCCGGTTCCCCCGGCGGCAAGCAGGACGATGCCTTTGCTCATGAACTCTTACTCCGCCGGCATGCCATGCGCGACGCGGAAGAGGCTCCGATCCTGCGCACGCTTTTCCGGCCTATGACGCGTCAGCGCGAGAATGAACCCGGCGGTGACGCAGATGGCGACCATGGACGTACCGCCGTAGGAAATCAGCGGCAGGGTCATGCCCTTTGCCGGCAGCAGTTCGAGATTGACGCCCACATTGATGATCGACTGTATGCCGATCTGCAGCACGAGACCAGCGACGGCAAAGCGGTTGAAGTCATTCCGCTCCTTGTAGGCATGCGAGAGACCGCGCAGCACGAGAACGGAAAACAGTGCGACAAGCGCCATGCAGAAGACGATCCCGAACTCCTCGGCAGCGACCGAGAAAATGAAGTCGGTATGCGCGTCCGGGATGATGCGCTTGACGATGCCCTCGCCCGGTCCCTGGCCGAACCAGTCGCCGCGGATGATGGCTTCACGCGCCGTATCGATCTGGAAGGTATCGCCCTCGCCGGTCAAGAACTTGTCGATACGCAGCGCCACGCGCGGGAACACGTAGTAGGCACTGAAGAGTCCTCCGACGCCGCCGGCACCCAGAATAATGATCCAGATCCACGGCATGCCGGCCATGAAGAACATGCCGCCCCACACAGCCGTTGTCAGGATCGTCTGCCCAAGGTCGGGCTGTGCGACCAGAAGTGCTGCCACGATGCCAAACAGGATGATGGCGAACAGGTTGCCCGGAATTTCAGGCTGCCTCGCATGCTCGGCAAAGAGCCATGCGCAGACCACCACAAAGGCCGGCTTCATGAACTCTGACGGCTGGATCGAGATGCCGGCCAAGCTGACCCAGCGGCGGGAACCCTTGACCTCGATGCCGAAGAACAGCGCCAACAACATCATGCCGAGAGCGACAATCAGCAGGATGATCGCCGTGCGCCGCACCTGGCGCGGCGTCAGGAAGGAAAGCCCGACCATGACAGCGAGCGATGGGATCATGAAAGCCGCGTGACGCTTGACGAAGTGGAACGGCTCCAGCCCGATGCGCTCGGCAACCGCTGGCGACGCGGCGAACGACAGCATGAAGCCGATGCCCATCAGGAAGATGAACATCGCCAGGAAAAAGCGGTCGATGGTCCAAAACCAATCGGCCAGAGGCCCACGTTCCGCGCGGCTTACCATGTCATTTATCTCCTGTTGCCGAACCGATCAGCATGGTGATTCCGTCGAGCGCTGCCACATGGCTGACAAATGCATCGCCCCTCACTTCGAAGTTCTTATACTGGTCGAAGCTTGCGCAAGCCGGGGATAACATCACGGCCAGTGGGCCGCTTTCATCTTTTTCAGCATCCGCAGCCGCGTGTGCCACGGCGCGCTCCAGCGTTCCAGAAATCTCATATGGCACGGCTTCGCCGAGCGTCGCGGCAAATTCGGCCGCGGCTTCGCCGATCAGATAAGCCTTGGCGATCCGCGAGAAGAATCCTGTCAACGAGGTGATGCCGCCGGCTTTCGGCAACCCGCCGGCGATCCAGTAGATGCGGTCGTAACTCGACAGCGCCGGAGCGGCCGCATCGGCGTTGGTGGCCTTCGAGTCGTTGACGAAAACGACATTGCCGCGACGCCCGACCGGCTGCATCCGATGCTTGAGACCGGGGAAGGACGTCAAGCCGGCACGAATTTCATCTTCCGAGACGCCAACTGCAAGGCATGCGGCGACGGCCGCAGCAGCATTCTGCGCATTATGGCTGCCACGCAGTGTCTGGATGCCGTTAAGATCGGCAATCGGCCTTGTTGCGCCTCCCGAGGCCTGGATAAGCTTCGTTCCATCCGCATAGATGCCATAGGCAAGCGCGTGGCGCCGCGAAATCCGCGTAACCTTGCGGCCTGCCCGCTCGATACGGTCTGCGATCATCGCGCAATGGCTGTCGTCCACGCCGATGACGGCAACGCCGCTGCCGGCAACGAGCCGCTCCTTGATGTCAGCATAGTGCTGCATCGTGCCGTGGCGATCGAGATGATCCGGCGTCAGGTTGAGCAGGATGCCTGCGGACGGATTGAGTGTCGGTGCGAGGTCGATCTGATAGGACGAGCATTCGACGACGTAGAAGCGTCCATCCTTTGGCGGATCGAGCGTCAGGACCGCCGTTCCGATGTTGCCGCCGAGTTGAGTATCCCTGCCGCTGTACTTCAGGATGTGCGCGATCAGCGCCGTCGTCGTCGACTTGCCGTTGGTGCCGGTGATCGCGATGAACGGGCAATCCGGCGCATGCGCCCGGCGCTCGCGCACGAAAAGCTCGACGTCGCCGACGATATCAACTCCGGCGGCGCGAGCGAGATCGACCGTCCAGTGCGGATTCGGATGCGTCAAGGGAACACCCGGCGAAAGCACGAAGAGCGATTGCGCGCTCCAGTCGATGGAGCGAAGATCCGCTGTATGAATGCCTTCAGCGGCAGCCTTGGCGACGCTGTCCGGGTTATCGTCCCATGCAGTGACCTCGGCACCACCCAATTTGAGCGCACGCGCCGTGGCAAAGCCCGAGCCGCCGAGCCCAAAGAGCGCGACCTTCTTCCCTGCGAGTGTCGTAACGGGGATCATTGCGGCCTTACCGCAGCTTCAGGGTGGAGAGACCAAGCAGGGCGAGACCGACCGCGACGATCCAGAAGCGGATCACCACCTGGCTTTCCGTCCAGCCCTTCTTTTCGAAATGGTGATGGATCGGCGCCATCAGGAAGACGCGCCGGCCGGTCATCTTGAAGAAGCCGACTTGGATAATGACCGACAGCGTCTCCATCACGAACAGGCCGCCGATGATTGCCATGACGATCTCGTGCTTGGTGGCCACGGCAACCGTGCCGATCGTGCCGCCGAGCGCCAGCGAGCCGGTGTCGCCCATGAAGATCGCGGCGGGCGGCGCATTGAACCAGAGGAAGCCAAGGCCGGCGCCGATGACGGCGCCGAGGACAACCGAGAGTTCGCCCGTGCCCGGTACGAAATTGATCTGTAGATAATTCGCGAAGACGACGTTACCCGCCAGATAGGCGATGACGCCAAAGGACGCAGCGGCGATCATCACGGGGACGATGGCGAGGCCATCAAGACCATCGGTAAGGTTCACGGCATTGCCGGCGCCAACGATCACGAAGCCGCCGAAGACAACGAACATGATGCCGAGATTGATCATGAAATCCTTGAAAAACGGAAACGCGACCGACGACCCGAAGGTTGAACCTGCCGTACCCGACGCCAGCGCCGTGCGCATCATGAAGTAGACGGCAATACCGGCGATCACGAACTCGATGCCGAGACGAGCCTTGCCGGAAAAGCCCTTATGGCTCTGCTTGGTGACTTTCAGGTAGTCGTCGTAGAAGCCGATCGCGCCGAAACCGAGGGTCACGAGCAGCGTCGCAACCACGCAAACGTTGGAAAGATCAGCCCAAAGCAGCGACGAACCGACAATGCCGGCGAGGATCATCAGGCCGCCCATGGTCGGCGTACCGGCCTTCTTGAAGTGCGTCTGCGGGCCGTCGGCGCGGATCGGCTGCCCCTTGCCCTGGCGGATACGCAACGAGTTAATGATGGCAGGACCAAAGAGGAACACAATGAAGGCGGACGTAAACAGGGAGGCGCCCGTGCGGAAGGTGATGTACCTGAACAGATTCAAGAATTTCAGGTGTTCCGACAGTTCGACAAGCCAAATCAGCATTCAGGGCCCCTTGTTTACCCGCTCAAAAATCGCGTTGCGTGTCGGCAAATGGCGGGAATTTGTCAAGGAGCGCGGCGACGATCTTGCCGAAACCGATGCCCAGTGACGATTTTACCATCAGCACGTCGCCAGCCGCGACAGCGTTTAATACATATTCTGCGAGTTCTTCGGTCTTCTCGTAGTGGACGACCTGGACGCTCTCGGGGAGCGATTCCTTCAGCGCAACCATTTCAGGGCCGGCAAGCCAGACGTGCTCAATACCGGCAGCGAGCAATGGCCCCGCCAGATCCGTATGGACTTTCTCCGCATAGTCGCCCATCTCCAGCATGTCGCCAAGCACGGCGACGCGGCGTCCCGTGCCCGTCGGCACGGAACTCGCAAGCACAGCGATTGCCGCCCGCATCGAAGCAGGATTGGCGTTGTAGCTCTCGTCGACGACTGTGAAGGAGCTGCGCTCGATCGCCAACCGATGACGACGACCCCTGCCCTTTTCCGGCTGGAGCGTCGCAAGGGCGCTGATCGCCTGCTGCATATCAGCCCCGACGATCTTCACGACGCCGAGGGCGGCCAACGCATTCTCGGCGATGTGCCGGCCCGGTGCGCCGATCGCAACTTCCTTCGTCTCGCCGCCAATGGTGATCCACAACGTCGAACTCTGATCGGAGCCGTTGAACTCCGCCAGGCGAAAATCGGCTTTCGCATGCTGACCGAACGAATGGATGTGCTGGATGCCGCAAGCCTGCGCCGTGCGCTCCAGGAAGTTGAACTGATCGTTGTCTCTGTTAAGCACGACCTGCCCGCCGGGAACCACACCTTCGAAAATCTCGGCCTTCGCCGTTGCGATCTCGCGAATGCTCTTGAAATTGCCTAGGTGAGCCGGTGCAATCGTCGTGATCACGGCGACATGCGGCTTGATCATCTTGACCAGCGGACGGATCTCGTCCGGATGGTTCATGCCAACTTCGAAAACGCCGAAATAGGTATCGAGCGGCATCCGGGCGAGCGTCAAAGGTACGCCCCAGTGATTGTTGAAAGAGGCAACGGAAGCATGCACCTTGCCCGATGGAGACAAGACCCGCCGCAGCATCTCCTTGGTGGTCGTCTTGCCAGCCGAACCGGTGACAGCAATGATTTGGGCGCGCGAACGGGCGCGCGCGGCAACAGCGAGCTTGCCAAGTGCCGCCAACACGTCCTCGACAACGATCACCGGAACGGTGAGCCGCCCCATGGCTGGAAGGCGTGCTTCGCTGACGACGAGAAGAGCGGCCCCGTTTGCCATCGCCATCGACGCAAAGTCGTGGCCGTCAACGCGGTCGCCCTTGATGGCGAAGAATGCTTCGCCGGGCGCAATGGAACGGCTGTCGATGGAAATCCCGGTAATGCCCTCAGGCAAAGTTCCGAACGGCCGCCCTGCCATGGCGGCAATCATGTCTTCCGTCGTCCAAAGCCAGTTCACGGTTTCAGCTCCTCCAAAGCCTTACGCAATTCGGCGTGATCCGAAAACGGCAGGGTGACGCTACCGATCGTCTGCCCTTCCTCGTGTCCCTTGCCGGCAACGATCAACGTGTCGCCCGACGTCAGCATTTCAACCGCGGTCCGGATCGCCTCGGCGCGGTCGCCGATCTCGGTCGCGCAACCTGCAGCCGCCATGATCTCGGCACGGATGGCCGCCGGCTCTTCTGAGCGCGGATTGTCGTCGGTGACGATCACCACATCGGCCAGACGGCAGGCGATCTCGCCCATAATCGGGCGCTTGCCGCGATCGCGATCGCCGCAGCAGCCGAATACGAGGATCACACGGCCGGTCGTAAACGGCCGAACGGATTCCAGAACGTTGGCGAGCGCGTCCGGCTTATGTGCGTAGTCCACATAAGCAAGTGCGCCATCCTTGGTGTGCCCCACCAGCTCAAGCCGACCCGACGCGCCCTGCAGCTTCTCGAGCGCGGCCATGGCGACCTTCGCCGGCACACCCGTCGACATGGCAAGACCTGCCGCCACGAGCGCGTTGGCCACCTGGAAGTCGCCGGCAAGCGGAATGTCGACCTCAAAGATCTCGCCGTCGGCATGAATTTCATCCACCTGCTTGTGGCGAAAATGTTCGACGCGCTTCAGCGTCAGGTAATCGCCCTTGCGTCCGACGGTGCGAACATCGTGACCCGCATCGCCAGCCGCCCTTATCGCCTGCTCCGACCAAGCATCGTCGGCAAAGATCACGGCCGGTGCGCCCCTCGGCAGCAGCGTATCGAACAGCCGCATCTTCGCAGCCATGTAGCTTTCGACCGTCGGATGGTAGTCCATGTGATCGCGGCCGAGGTTGGTAAAGGCAGCGGCAGCGAGCTTGACGCCGTCCAGGCGGCCCTGATCGAGCCCGTGGCTGGACGCCTCCATCGAGGCATGCGTGACGCCCTCGTCCGCGAGTTCTGTCAGCAGCTTGTGAAGTGAAACCGGATCAGGCGTCGTTAGCGAGCCGTATTCGTTGCGTGTCGGCGAGACGACGCCGGTCGTGCCGATCATCGCGGCCGCATGCCCAGCATAGGCCCATATCTGCCGGGTGAAGGAGGCAACCGAGGTCTTGCCCGCCGTGCCGGTCACGGCCACCGTTGTCTCCGGCTGCTTGCCATAGAAGTAAGACGCCGCGATCGACAGGAAGCGGCGCGGATCGTTCACGACTAGAACGGGGATGGAGGCATCGATACTATGGGAGGCAAGCGCTACGACCGCACCACGCGTCGCCGCATGCGCGATAAAGCCCGCGCCGTCCGCCTTCGTCCCGGCGACAGCCACAAACACCATTCCGGGTTCGATCTTGCGGCTATCGGACGAGATGCCAGAAACCGCCAGCGCCCCGACAGCCCCAGCCAATTGATCTTCAAGTTCCGGAAATGCATCTCCGGCGATGTCTCGCAAGTTCATCGAATGTACTTTTCTCTCTCAAGCCGCCGCGCCCCCGTGGCGAATCGGCTTCGACATTCATTCAGACTCAATAAGACACCAACATGGCCGATCCGTCGTCACCGAACTTGGGTTCCACACCGAGAATTGGCGCTGCGCGGGCAATGATGTTCTTCACCATCGGCGCTGCAGTATACGCGGCGATGTTCTGGCCCTTCTCACCATTGTGCGGCTCATCACAGAAAGTCAGCACGACATACTTCGGGTCATCGATCGGAAACGCCGCCAGGAACGCGTTGAAGTTGAGGTTCGTCGCATAGCGGCCGTTGACCACCTTGTCGGCCGTCCCGGTCTTTCCACCGACGTTGAAGCCGGGAACGTCCGCATTGCGGCCAGACCCCTTGATGCCGTTCAGCTTGAAGAGATAGCGCACATCGTCGCTGGTGCTCTTCTTGACGACCGCTTCAGCAACTTCGTCTGCCTGTTCACGGTTGCGCGGAAGGAAGGTCGGCTCGATGAGCTTGCCGCCATTGACGAGTGCCGCGCCGGCAACCGCCGTCTGCAGCGGCGTGGTCGAGACCCCGTGGCCGAAGGAAATCGTAATCGAGTTGATCTTCTTCCAAACCTTCGGTTGGCTCGGCATTTTCACTTCTGGCAACTCGGTCTTCATCTTGGTCAAGAGGCCGAGCTTCGTCAGGTAATCTTTCTGAGCATCCATGCCGACGATGTCGATGATGCGGGCGGTACCGACGTTCGACGAATACTGGAAGACTTCAGGCAGCGTCAGCCAACGGCGTTGGCCGTGGAAGTCGTGAATGGTGAAGCCGCCGATGCGGATCGGCTGCGTCGCATCGAAGCTGTCGTTGAGACTGACCTTGCCCGTGTCGAGTGCCATGGCGAGGGAGAAGGTCTTGAAGGTCGACCCCATCTCGAACGTGCCGTTCGACATGCGGTTGAGCCAGCCCTCCTTGGCGCCTTCCAGCGGATTGTTGGGATCGAAATCCGGCGCCGATGCCATCCCAAGCACCTCACCGGTATGAATATCGAGGATCACGGCCCCGGCGCCCTTTGCCTCGTAGTTCTTAACTGCGTTGACGACGACGTCACGCACGATGTTCTGGACACGAACGTCGATGGACAGACGAACAGGTTCAAGCGGCTGATCGCTTGTCATACCGACTGAAGCAAGGTCGGCAAGACCCTGATCGTCAATGTATTTCTCCATGCCGGCAACGCCGCGGTTATCGATGTTGACGTAACCGAGGATGTGCGCTGCGGTTGGGCCACCCGGATAGAAGCGACGCTTCTCCGGCCGGAAGCCGATGCCGGGAATGCCGAGCGCGAGGATCTGGCTCTGCTGCTTCGGCGTCAGCTGGCGACGGAGCCAGGCAAAGTGGGATGTGCGGTTCGCGAGCTTCTTATAGGTACCCTTCATGTCAAGGTCGGGCAGAACCGTGGAAAGTTTCTCGACCGCCTCGTCGGCATCGACGACCTTGTTCGGTTCGGCAAACAGCGAGACAGTGCGGATATCGGTCGCCAGCACTTCGCCGTTTCTATCCAGAATATCAGGGCGCGACGCCATCAGGCGATCCGGTGGCAGGATGCTGGACACGACATCAGGATCGCGGACTGCGTATTCGACGAGACGCCCGCCGATCACGCAATAGACCCCGAGGAAACCGACGATCAGCAGACCGACACGGCTCTTGGCCTGCCCCGCCCTCTTCTTTCGCGATCCCTCGATCGGCATGTTGCCGCCGAAGCGGTTGTGTGTGCCTGCCGAAAAATGCGCCTGGCTCTTCAAGACCATGATGCGTGAAAGAAAGGACATCTCTACTCCACCGATCCGGTTGCCATCAGGTCTTCATCGGGTTGCGGCACCACTGCCTTAGGCTTTGCCTTGCCAGAACCAGCCTTCGCTTCGGTAACGTCGGGAACAGGAACCTGCGACTTCAACATCGGCAGCTCCTTGGCATGAACCAGCGACGTTGAAGCCGTTGGCTGCAACTGAAGCTCACCATTGTAGTTGTTGACGAGACGCTCGAGTCTGTTCGGCTGAGAGAGCAAAGCCCAATCGGCCTTTAATAGATCGATCGTGTCCTTCTCAAGCTTGATCTCCGCTTCGAGGCGATGAACCTCCTCAAGCTTGAGCTCGGCATGGTGCTTGATCGTGTAGGTGACAGCCGCCGCTGCTGTCATGACACCGACCAGGATGAGGTCCAAGGTTCTCAACATATCAGGCTCCGAGCTTTCCGAGACTCGCCAGATTCGGCAATCCGAAGATGGAAACATCTGCCGCTTCGGCAGGTGCTGCAGTGCGCAGCCCCGCCCGTAGCTTGGCCGAGCGCGCCCGCGGGTTTGCTTGCGCCTCCGCTTCGGTCGCAGCAACCATTGGCTTACCGATCCGCTCGAAGGTCGCCGCACGCTCGTGCGCAACGGGCAGATGACGAGAGCCCGAAGCCTTGCCGGCGCGATCGGAGAAAAACGTCTTGACGATCCGGTCTTCAAGCGAATGAAAGGTGACGACAACGAGGCGTCCACCTGGCTTCAGGACACGCTCCGCGGCAAACAGCGCCTGCGCCAGTTCGCCGAGCTCATCGTTGACGAAAATGCGCAGCGCCTGAAAGACGCGCGTCGCCGGATGAATCTTGTCCTTCATCTTGCGCGGCGTGACGAGCTCGATCAGCCCGGCCAGATCACGCGTGGTCTCGAAGGGCTTTTCAGCCCGCCGCTTTTCAATCGCATGGGCGATGCGCGGCGACTGGCTCTCCTCTCCGAGAAAATGAAAGATGCGGATCAGATCGGCCACCTTGGCGCGATTAACCACGTCAGCCGCGGAAACGCCTGCAGCCGACATGCGCATATCCAGAGGACCACTCTTCTGAAACGAGAAGCCACGCTCGGCCTCATCGATCTGCATCGACGAAACGCCGATGTCGAGCACGACCCCGTCAAGCCCGTCGTGGGGAGCACACTCGGCCAATTGAGAAAATTGAGAATGAACGAGCTTCAAACGACCCTGGCTGCTTGCCACAAGGGCCTGGCCGGCTTCGATAGCGGCCGGGTCCCGATCCAGGGCGATCACGTTTGCACCAGCACCCAGAATGGCAGACGTGTAGCCGCCCGCACCGAATGTGCCATCCAGAATGAGCTTGCCTGGGGAAGGATCGAGCGCCGCAAGCACTTCGTGGAGAAGAACCGGAATGTGGCGAACCGGTCCGCCACCGGCATCAGTTGAATCTCCGCCAGGATTCGCCACCATTCCGTTCCCTCGTATTGTCAGGAACGCCCGCCCGCCAGCCGACGCCCTCCTCGTGCCTGCATCTGGGCTGCCTGAAATGCCTGCGGCTGCCACAGCTGAAAATGATCCGCCCGACCGACGAAGGTCACTTCGTCTACGATGCCCGTGAAGTCGCGGATGAAATCCGTGACCATCAGCCGACCTGCCGCATCGAGCTTCATGAAGATACCGCCCCCGTGGATGAGAAGCGACATCTCGTTCGCGTCCGGCGAAAACGGATCTTCTGCAGAAATCTGGCGCTCGAACCTCTCCAGGAGGTCCGGACCGCCGACACTGATCGCCGGAAACACAAAGTCCTGGAAGCAATAGAGCTCCTGAACATTGCGCTGCGCCAGCACGGATCGAAACGCCGCCGGCACGGAGACCCTGCCCTTGGAATCGATTCTGTTGGTCGCATTTGAAAGGAAGCGGCTCATGACACGAAACATCCGTTCCCGAAAGAGCCCGGACTGAACTCACAAGCCCGGAACCTCGAAATTCAGGCACAGCTTCGCGAGCCGAACAGGCGTGATCCCATCCGGCGCTTCCATCGAGGAAGACACCTTGGCTTTGCGATTGAGGGGCACCTACCTGCCCTTGCGCAGTGCATAGATGGGATAACATGGGACCATATGGGCGTCAATGGGAAACGCCCGTCTCACGATGAGCGCAGTATCGAAAATTTATAAGCTGTTAAGTTTAACAAAGGGTTAGGATTGCCCTTACCGATGCCAAGCGGGCGTGTTGCGAGCACGCCCTCGAAGGCGGCACATGTTTCAAATCGGCACAGCCAAATAGGCGATTTCAAACAGAGGCTTAAGATTTCCTCTTCCAGAGTGGGAGGCGCCAGTCCGAGCGCCCCCATGAAGAGGTAGGCGACCGCTATTTCCTTCGAAGTAAGGGATCAAGCCGTTCGGATATTGCCATGTGCAAAATAATAAAGAGTCGGAGAATTGAATTAGTTCTGCGCTGCCGCATATTACCGAAGGCTAAATAAGTAACAGTGGAGTAAAGCCATGACAAACTTCACACTAAAGGGGCTTCTGTACGGGCGCTTTGAGCCGGAAAAGCGTATTCCGCTGTCGCAGTCGGGCATGACAACCGACATCCAGTGCGATTCCTGCGGGAAGATATTCAAACGCTGGTCCATTCTTGCGCGCAGCAGCACCACCTGCGAAGAATGTCTGGCGAAGGCGCCGACCGCCCACTGACGGCAATGCCGGAACCCCCATTTCGCAAAGGGAATTCGCCAGTTGGCCTGTAAGCCGGGTTCTGTATGGCCCCGGCCGAAGCCGGAACGTGGCAGCCATTCCTCTGGGACAACGTTCGCACGCTGCCTCACGCAACCCACCCGGATGACTGACCTGGAAACCGGCCGGAAGGCTTTCGCCTCCCACGTCATCCCTATTCGGTCTTGCTCCCGGTGGGGTTTACCTTGCCATCGCCGTTACCGGAAATGCGGTGGGCTCTTACCCCACCCTTTCACCCTTACCTGCCGTGCAGGCGGTTTGCTTTCTGTGGCACTTTCCCTGAGGTCGCCCTCGCCGGACGTTATCCGGCACCGTGTTTCCGTGGAGCCCGGACTTTCCTCACCTTACCGCCTTTCAGCATTGGTAAAGCGCGGCTGCCCGGCCAACTGGCACGGTTCCCTTAGCGGAGACTTGGCGTGAATTCCACTGAAATGTCCGCAACCAGGAAGCAATACCACGACAATTGCCTGACGGCCGCTGAAATGCGCTTGCCTACCGGAAGACGGGCGTCAACTCCTGGCCGAAGTCCTTAGCACCGAGCCAGCCCTGCGTCATGACGACCGCACCCAGCCGGCCAAGTTCGTCCGATGACTTAGCCGCGACGAAATTGCCGCCGGAGAGAACGGCGATGCGCGGCGAATCCGTGTATCCCACATAAGGATAGGCTGTCGTCGTGAAGGTCGCCACGCACGGCGCCGAGGTTGTCGGACACCCGGCCAGCGCCGGCATCAGTTGAAGGGCCGTGGATACCAGAAGGTCGCGCTCCACCAGATCGCCGTCCGAGCGAAACCAGGCTCCGACGTCCTCCAGCGTGTCGAATGAGCGTGTTTCCAGATCGCCGCCGAGCTTGAGATAGGTCTTGCCGTTTGGATAGCGCACCGGCGGGAGGATATAGACATGGTCCTCGTCGCGGTCACCAAAGACGATCGTCGAAGGCATTTCGGAGAAGACCATCATTTCCCGGTCACCAAGCTCGAAGAAAGCGACAGTGCGCGCCGCAAGGCGAACGTCGGTGGCAGCCGGCAGAAGATCGTTGAAGTTGCTAAACCCGCCGGCGGCGACCAGCACACGTTCGGCGGTGTAGCGCATGCCATCCGCATGGACCTCTACGAACGTGCCCTCATCGCGAACCGAGGCAACGGTTCCATCGATGACCGTCACACCCGCCTGCCCGGCAAGCTTGGTCTGAGCCCGAACCAAAGCGCGCGGATTGATATGGCGGGCACGCCGCGCTTCGAAATAGCCGTTGAACGAAGGATTGAGGTCAAACTGAGGAAAGCGCTCTTGCAGCGCTGCAGACGTCAACATTTCAACGTCGAGATCAAGCGCTTCGCTTACCTGCAGCGCCCGCCCAAGGAATCCCTGGCCCGGTCGGGCGGGCGGTCCGGCAAACAGACAGCCCACTTCCGAGAAAAAGGAAATGCCGCTTTTAGCTTCGATTTCCCGATAGCGATCGAGCGAGCGCGCTGCCAGCGTCGCCCAAACCATATTGTCGTCGAAGGACCGCGTGATGCGGGCCTCGTCGTAATGACTGGCAAAAACGCCATGATGGCTCTTGCGCTCGGCTGGCTCACCGGGGCCGATGAGCGCAACGCCCTCGATCATCCCGGAAAGATGGCGGGCTGCAGCCGCGCCCATCATTCCGCTTCCGACGATGATCACCTTGAAATCAACTGCCACGTGTCACCTCATTTCAGAGGTCAGATAACACAAGCGTCATGTTGAACCATATCGTTAAGTGCCTGACCGAAGTCATTCTCGGCCAAGCAGTTCAGATGATCAATCGAGCATCGCCAGGACTTTGCCGCAATAAGCCTTCGAGACTGGGTTCATGCGGGTTGCGCCGTGGCCGGCATTGTACTTCAGGATCGTGTCGCAGGTTTCGCCACCGCCGAGCTCATGCGCTGCAGCCAGGTATTTCATGCCAAATTTGATGTTCGTCTCCGGATCGAACAATCCTTTACTCGTCCCCGAATAACCCATCATCCGTGCAGTCGCCGGCTTGATTTGCATGAGACCTATTTCACCCGCGCTACCGCGTGCATTCGGATTGAAATTGCTCTCTATGCGCACGACCGCATGGGCAAGCTCGACGGGCACATCGTACTGGTTTGCATATTTGACAATGAGAGCGGAATACTTGTTGGTGGTGAAGTCCGGCATCGCATAGCCGCTGGTCCGGTCAACAGTCTTCAAAGGAACTGTCTGAGATCTTGCACCCCATTCGCCCGCAAAGGCGCAATTGATACCCATCAACAGTGCGCTCGCGCACACTGCAGCAGAAATAATCTTCTTCATGCAGTCTAATTACTCCGACCCAAAGAATTTCCGGATCGAAATTCTAATAACAATCCGGCAATATGCGGCAGATATACATTAGATATTCTGCAGCAATTCTTTTTGTTTCAATTGACAACCGCCTGAAACCCCAAAACAAACCAGGCAGCACCGTTCGACGATGGCGTTAGACCATCGCAATGAGGAGATAATAGGGAAATCATGTGGCGGCGCAGCAGACACCCGAATTCTTCGGAATCGGAGTCGCTTAAAAGTACTACTTATGAGGAGTAACGCGGAAGCGACGCCAGCAGACGGTGTAGCGTGTCTATCGTCGAAAAATCCGCAATTCCGTCGATCCGCTGAGGCCGAAAGTGGCGTTGGAAGGCCTCCACATCGCCCGCCGTCTTATCGGAGAATTCGCCTGTGATTTCCGTCGCATAACCGTAAAGCGAGAGCATCGACTGCAAGGCCTCGACCGGCTGGCCGTGGTCTCCGCGTTGGAAAAATCTTCCACCTGCGATCGGAGCAGGCTCGACCCAGTGCCCGACACCAGCTCTGTGAAGGCCTGCCCAGGGAAATTTTTCCCCCGGATCAACCTTCCTGATCGGTGCAACATCGGAGTGTCCAAGCACCCGTTCGGGGGCAATGGACCAACGTTGGCCGCAATCGCGACACAATTCAATGACGGCCTGAATTTGTTCTTGCGGATACTCGGGAAGACCGCCGGGGTGCCCCGCATTGGCGATCTCGATCCCGATCGACACAGAGTTGATATCGGTCTCGCCCTGCCAGTAACTTTTGCCGGCGTGCCAGGCGCGGCGCTCCTCAGGCACGAGCTGAAGAACCTCGCCGTCTTCCCCTACGAAGTAGTGACTCGAGACCTGGCTCTCGTCACGACAGAGCCACTCCAACGCTCCATCCGGCGTTGGCATGCCCGTATAGTGCAGAAGGATCATATCAGGCTTGCGCCCGCCCGCACGCTCCCCGTGATTGGGCGCGGGACGAACAAGGGCTTTCCGGTAGTCGGCCTCGAACGAGGTCATGCTGCACGGCGTTCCTTTTCGATCGCCTCGTAGGCTGCATTCAGAGCAGCCATCCGCTCATTGGCAATGGCATGGAACTCGGCTGGTACGCCACGGGAAATCAGCCGATCCGGATGATGCTCGCTGACAAGGCCATGATAGCGGCGGCGAATCGTCGTGAAGTCATCGGAGGGCGACACGCCGAGCACCTTGTATGGGTCGCGACCCATGGAGACATGGCGCGCTGCGATCCGTTCGAAATGCTCTTCATTCATATGGAAGATCTCGCCGACGTGCCGCAGGAAGGCCAACTCCTTCTCGTGGACGAGCCCGTCAGCCTTGGCGATGTGGAAGAGACCGTCCAGCACCTCTTCCAGCACCGGGCAATTGGCTGCACAAGTCACGCACAAAGATGAAAGGCGCTCTGCATAGGCCTCATAGCCGGCAACGTCCTGACGCGCCATGTTATAGAGGCGTGCAACATTCTTCGCCTGCTCGGGCGGGAATTCGAAGATCTCACGGAAGGCGTCGACTTCCCTCTCGCTGACGATTCCATCCGCCTTGGCCATCTTCGCCGCCAAAGCGATGATCGCGACCGAGAAGGCGACCTTGCGGCGCGTCTCGGGATCACCCTCGAAAACTGTCCGGATAGCCTCGACCACCGCCGAAAGGACGTTGCCCGCGGTGTTGCCAATGGCATTCAGCAGTTTTTCCCAGAAGGACATAAAAGTCTCTCGCAGTGCAAATAGGAAAAACACCTTGACCAAATAATGCCTGCCTTTGCAAGGCGGCGATTGGTCGTAGGATGGAATAGACTTTTCACAATTCGTTCATGGTCGCGGCGCGAAGCCTCACAAGATCGTGCACGACGTGGGGCCAATTGCTACCAGTGAGTGACGATCGCGCTTTCCACAGCCTTCTGAAGCGCCATCTGGAGCTTGAAACGATTATATCACCGCTTCCGCCTGTCTTCGCCGTTTGGGGCCTGATTTTCACAATAACTACACTTTACATGCCCCTTTCCCTGTCGCATCCATGCGTTAGGTAAGCAGCACGCAACTGCGCTGACATGAGACATTGGAGGGATCATGGCCAAACAGAAAGTCGCAATGCTCACGGCTGGAGGCCTGGCACCCTGTCTGTCGTCGGCGGTCGGCGGACTTATCGAACGCTACAGCGACGTGGCGCCGGACATCGAGCTTGTCGCTTATCGCTCCGGATACCAAGGAGTGCTCCTCGGCGATAGCATAAAGATCACCGCTGACATGCGGGAGAAGGCACCGCTTCTGCATCGCTACGGCGGCTCACCGATCGGCAACAGCCGCGTCAAGCTCACCAACGCAGCCGATTGCGTGAAGCGTGGCCTGGTCAAGGAAGGTGAAAATCCACTGCGCGTGGCGGCCGAGCGCCTCGCCAATGATGGGGTCACGATCCTTCATACGATCGGCGGCGACGACACGAACACCACGGCTGCCGATCTGGCGGCATATCTGGCCGCCAATGGCTACAAT
>Ga0123342_1004783_pt1 | contig 20320 bp, 9 predicted proteins | sample Turbeawhitnodule_FD_89960 | JGI IMG/M metagenome (GOLD analysis project Ga0123342, IMG submission 89960) | Root nodule microbial communities of legume samples collected from Mexico - Turtle bean Mexico white nodule | ecosystem: Host-associated > Plants > Roots > Nodule | place: Mexico: Nepantla... | reverse complement strand
GAACGACCAACTGAAGGAGACACCAAAAAGGAACCACCGACCGAAGGAGAAAAAGATCGACACGTCAGCAATCTCATTACGTCAACCGACCGTGCCTGGGCCCCATTTCTCCAAACAGGTACATATAATTAAAAGTTACTTAGCACAACCCTAAACATGAGTCAATCCCCTAATCCAGCCTAGCAACGAAGACCCATTAAGGTAATATAAATAACATAGATTCCAAAAATCAGATACGTCATTATCTACCGTACTCTTACAACCGAGTGTCAACACCTTTGTTGACTTGATCGTTAGAGTGTTTTTTGCAGGTATCATCCAAGCCTGTGCCACTGGACGACCGTGGGGAGGAAGAAGGAACTGAAGGAGTGGGAATATGAGTGTAGAAACGATCGAAGCAGACAATCGTTCTCTAGATCCCAACACCCGTTTGATAACATATTTAAAACATATACAATTAAAATTTATTAATATTATTTGATATTGGAAAAAAGTATTTTGACATTGGTTTTTTTAATAATTTATATTGTTTAACTCATAACTTTATTACCTAAATAAATATACATTTATAGTATGATGAGGGGTTAAATTGACATGGTTGATTGTAATATAAATTGAATAAATTTAATGTGAAAATTGTGGAAGTGGTATGATTGCAAGGGTAATAGATTGGGTTTTGGGGGGTGAAAGAGAACCATTGAATAAGTCAGTGATGATATGATTAAAGGTTGTGTTTTTCAACTCCCAAAGGTGAAGAGAGGAAGAAGATAATAAGAGAAATAAAGAAAAAGGTTTTCAAAGATACCAAGTTTAGATGGTGAGTGGCATATAGCATATCACATTTCTCTCTCTTTCTTTCTCTTTCTTCTCTCAAAACCCTACTTTTCACTCTATTCATAGTGCCCACTCTTTTACATCCATCATCAACTTTTATTTTATTGGCCAACAATTGTTCCAAACTCAATTGCAATGCTTAGGGTGCCACGTTTCCAACATTCATTTCATCTACCACCCACATTGGTGGAACCATTATTTTTTAATAAAATCAAATAAGAGAAAATAAATATGTAGTAGTATAGGATTTAGTTATGTAAAGTTATAATAGAATCAATGTACACTAAAACAAATAACCCTAACAATTTTGAAGTTAAAAAACATGACAAAATTGATTATTGTGACAAATATACAGAAGTCACTTGTTTTTTTAATATTTTTGAAAACCTTTTTAAAAGTGAATTTGAGAAATATTTATTATGAAAAAAAATAGTTGAACTAATTTTGATTCATTAAATATTTATAGTATACAAGGATGCACCTAATTTGAAAAATAATTAATGAATCATTTATGTATAAAATTAAATGGATAGAATTATTTTAATATACTTATTTTATATTTTTATATTAGATAAATTAAGTTGTGGATGAATTAGCTGGCTACCTTATTGGCATTATTGTGTATAAACATTATAAACACGCACTTCACGTTTTATTTCCTTTTCTCACTTCACTCAAGAAAAAAAAAACAAGGTATTTCATTCTTCATTCCATGGTTTTCTGAACTTCACTAAAAGATAAAAGTATATTTAATTTTCTTTTATTTGGTCATTTCTAACCTCCTTTTGTCGTTGTTTCCTCCAGTTGTGTTTTATTTTTATTTTGATTTATTTTTTATCTCTCACGCATTCTCTATTTAGAAAATATTAATAAATTACATTACATTATGATGAAACTTCTGAACCTTAACAATGATTTCTAAATAGATCCTACAATTTAGAAGTAACCTCTTTTATAAACCAAAAGCTTTTTTTTTTATGTAAAAACAATAACTTTCAAATTGTGTAAATTACGTAATTCAAAAACATTTTTTCATGAAAAGATATTTCTAAATTGTATATCTTTAAAGTTTGTTCTCTTAATAGAATTAAGCTAATCATATTTTACTCTTATTTAAAACTACCCACCTTGGCTTCATATCTATGAAATGGAAAAAATCCAAACTAATTAGACGTCAAAATATTTATTTTATTACTGATTACAAGTACATTCAATAAAACTAACAATCAATCTCACCTTATGTTGCAAACTTGTAAAGAGAACAATTGTAACAAAATGTCAGTCAGCAAAACTGGTAATAGATAGGTGTTGTAATAGTAAGCATTACACTGAATGACAGTGTAGTGTTAAAAATTTCCAATGATCAAGACCCAACTAATTTTTTTTTATCTACCTAAACCTAATGGAGAAACCCCAAACAAAAACTCAACCTGAACATACATTATGTGCCTATGTCGTCGATTTAATATACGTGTTGAATACTTCCTTCAATAATGCTATCTATGTGGATTTAGCTTATGGTTGAATTTATGAATATAAACCACAAATCTACCTCAAAAACCACCCCCTCAGAACATGGATATTACTAAACTCGCTGCCATAAAAGCAACATAGACGCCTACAAGACAGAATCCCCAAAACCTAGGCACTCTGAACCTGCACCAAGTGATCACCAAGAGAGACCCCATAAGGCTTAAAAGCAGGAATACAAATGCCATTACGATACCAACGTGGAAATTAAGCTGATAAGCTCTAGGATATATATTGGCCGTCTGTATGACTAAAGCACTTCCAAGGCCAACAAGCATGTTGAACATTGGTCCGGCAAAACATCCCGCCATTGCCATCGCTGGATGACCAGCTTTAGCAACTGCAACATCAGCAACAAGATCACCTACTGAATTTCCCCATGCCAGTACAGTAAGACCCAGGAGTGCTGGTGGCAGTTTGAGAAGAGTGCCTATAGCTTCCAGGCAGTTCACCAGCTCTCCAGCTGTAGTAGATATCCAAAACACGCTCATCACAAATGCCATGACAACCACAGGCAGATGCTCTGTTTTGGGTGGTTCCTTTTCGATTATAAAATGAAGAAACGCAAGAGAGAAGCTTGTCATGAACACTATTGACCAGAGGGGAAAGTGAGTGTTCGGGAGGAGGAAAACTATGGGATGATTAAATGGCATGAATGAATTGCAGGCATACAAGAGGGCCAGTGGACAGAGTGCAATATTTGCTGATGCATAAAATCTGCTCCATTGTGCTGTTGCTGGTTGAGGGATTGTCAATCTCAGGAGAGTTTCGACAGGAAGCTCCCATGTTTTAGAAATCTGAGTACATAGAGCAAGGGATAAAAAGTCAGGACAGCCTCAAGTAGAGTAATTAAACAATATTGTAAATAACTAGAATTAGAAACATATTCATGCAATGCATAAAATTCCCTATTTTTTTTTAAAATGATTGACTATATTATGGTAAATCATTGTTTTTAAGAGTTATATGGAATCTTATTGAATGAAATTAAACAATAATTTTCAAATGAAGGTAATGACTATGGCAGCATCAATTACAGGAACTGACAATATAATTAGTCTAACACGTCTTTCAGGAATCAAATAAAAAAATCAGAGATAATTCTAATTTATATCAGAATCTTGAAATACCTGCCTAGACTCAACGTTTACTAACAAGGGGATCAATTGGCTCCCCCAAAACCCCCATTTGTGAATGGTTAAAGTGAATGTTAAGGTTAAATCCATCACTCTTTTATGACAAAGAGATCAATCCAGTTAACCCCACCACATTAGATATATTCTCCTTCTTTTCAGTGATGCACAATCTCAAGAAACCATTCCATCACGCATCCCCAGTACATACCGAAAGCAGTCGATCACCGTGAAGGTGTCTGTATGTACCCATTTATTAATTTTTCACCATCTTTCTTATTGTTGCACCAACTACCTAGTTATGAAGACAAAATCATATCACTCTGTCCGAAATACCACCCACTTAGCAAAACTATGAATGATCGATATTTGCTGTCTGTATATACCTAAAATTGTCCCTATATTCTATTAAAAAAACTTAAACAAATGATTCTAATCGTATCTCGTTTCCTTCCAAATTCAGACATACTATTCTATCTATAACTTAGAAACATATCACATTACTAAAACTGATACATGAAAACATGAAAAATGGCAAGCAATATGCTAAAAGTGAGTCAGAGCATATTACAGATATAAAAGTATTTACTACATCAAAGATGAAAACTAGAAAGCTAAAAAAGGAAGGAAAGTTGTTATCCAATCCATTATTCCTTTAAACAAACTTTAATAATCTCCAGAATCTTAAAATAAATAAAGTAGTTCAATGACAATTGCCTTGCTTGGACTGAAAAATATCAAGATCATGTACCTATGTAAGCACGCACTCGAAATGGAAACTACTACTACAACAACGTACCAATTGAAACGCTCCACGAACTCCAGAAGGGCGTTTCTCCACCTCGGCTGATCTCGAAACTACAGCGTCCGAATCCGATTCCAACTGTCCCTCGAGATCTGCGGAACTCTTTCGTGTGCGATCCGCCATCCCCAAATCCATGTAGAACACAAAACCTACGAAGAACAAGTAGAAGGCAACGAATCCGACGGCCTGCCAAAGGAAAATCTCGGCGCTGAGGTAGACGTAGAAGAGGAACATTGCAGCGGTGAGGTAGAAGAGAACATCCCTAACGAAGGGCGCGGGATCGACGGAGAAGGGCGCGGCGTAGATGGCGACGAAGCCGACGACGAGGGCGGAGACGAAGGTGCCGGCGGAGAGGATGGCGCCGAAGCCGGTGCGGTACTGGCCGGCTCGGAGGGCAGCGAGTGAGGAGAAGACGTCGGGGGCGCCGTTGCCGAGGGAGAGAAGCGTGACGGCGGCCATGCTGGGGGAGAGGGCGAGGTGGGAGGCGAGTTTGGTGGTGACGAGGGAGAAGTGGTGCTGGGCGGTGGTGATGAGGATGTAGAAGTGGAGGAGGAGGAATAGGGAGAGGGATGGGATAGAGAGAGCGGTGTGTTGGGGGAAGAAGCAGTGGTAGTTGAGGAGTCCATTGGATTTGGTGGAGCAGGCTGAGGGAGAGAGGAGTGACCTGCGTTGTGTGGCGATGGGAGAAGGAGGGTTTAACGAGAAGAAGATCAACACCAGGAGAAGGAGAATGGTGATCAGGATTAATTTCAACCATGCCAGAGCCATTCCTGTCGTGCCTTCTTTCTCGGCGTTTCCGCCATCTCAATCATCACCCTCCCTACTCCATCGCTCGGATGGGCCCCACCCTCTGTTCCGCGTTTCTTGCTTTAACAATCACACCACTCTCAACAACACGGTTATGCATTCACACATTTTGTCACAATAAGTCACACCCCAAGATTCCTATATTAATAATTCAATTATGTATAAATGTTTTAAAAAATATATTATCGCAATTTAATAATATTAACCGCGTACGTTTTTAACATTCAAAATCAAATATTTCGTAATATTTGGATTTAAGATTCAGACATACATAATAACATTCTTTAAAATTACAAGTTTCTTATGATAATTTTTTTTAAAGAAAAAATTTCTTTGAATTATTGTAAACCAGATTTTGAAGGTTCGCCAATTTTTTCTAATTAACCCACCGCCCGCTTCTTAAAACATAGGTTTTTGGTGCTGGAGTGACTTTTAATTACCAGAAAAATGAGAACAATTTCGAACTTTTCCAGGTATGCATGGCCTAAGTAGTATCAACAGCTAAAGTGTTCACCGTAGCATTTTTTTTCTTCGAGGAATGGAAAAAGTTCAGACCAATGCAAGAGAGAACTGAAGACCACAAGCAAACTTAGGATGTTCCAGTATTCACTTCCTCAATCTAGTTCTTTGAACTAACCTTCTATATCCGTTATAAAAAAAGGGTAAACGTTACAACAAAAAAACTAATATGACAAGGCATCATCATCTATACTCCACAGGCAGTCTGTAACCCGGCATGACTATTTTATCTGCAGACATTTTGCCAGTCTTAGGCATAACATGCCAGTGCATGGTAAGGTTATATTCTTTGCCACGCAAATTGCTTCCCTGGGAATGAAATAATAGAAAAGTTAAGTCCTAAAAAAATCTGAAGCAAATCACATTATTGAAAACATTCTTCTGGAGTTGTATACCTGGTCAATGAAGCGGTACTTGTTTGATGTGTGAATCCAAAACTTCGCATGCTCTTTAGTGGGAATGATACCATCCCATAAGGATATCTGTTAAATGGCATATCAAGAACCTTAGCAACATACATGGCACAACAGATACCAGGATGGGAGAGATGCCGCATAATATGCAAAGCTTTCTGGGTGATATTAATAGTACTAAAAAAAACTCTAACGCTTAGTTAAACAGAACAGCTATTTTATTTATGTACGAGTTCAAAACTTCTCCTGCTCTTTAGAGTGAATGACACCAACACATAGAGATATCTGTAAAATGGCATTTCAAGAACCTAAGCAACATACATGACGCAACACATACCAAAGATGGTAGAGATGCAGCCGCAGCTATCAGAGTGAAATCAATAGTATAAACAAATTCTGAAGCCACCGCATCACCAAAAAAATTCAGATCCTATAATACACCTGTTATCATGGTTTTCCTTTTATTGTTTCCTTTATAAAAACAAGCTGGCAAACTAACAATTTACATGATTATATTTCAAATGTAGATGCAAACAAACTAAACAATTCATACCTGATTCAAGGAATTCTTCGGTGTTTCATACTCGGCAGCTAGAAAAACAAAAACCTGCAACCATACAAAAATAACACAAAACTAAATCACTGGACAGCACTGAAATTTCTAGCTTTTATACAGTTTATCTAGAATAATGATCGGAAATAAGGATTTCATTGGGTGAGTCATTAAGCAGCTCGAACATTTCCATGGAAATACAATGTTGCACACACACACACACACAAAAAAAAAGCAAAGGGCAAGAATATAAATTAATATTTCGAAAACTGAAACAAAATATAACAATAGGTAAGGCGATTCAAAAGCACGCATTATGATGGAAGAGCAAACAAACACATTTGTTTCAGATCATTTCACGAAATAATCACATTTTCTCCAAAAGCAATTACTTTTTGTGTTCAAAATTAAATATAGTAACCTGCTTTGTGTTCCACGTGAAAAGGGACTGCAAATCTGCAGATATATTCAGTGTCATGCTGACCTGCAGGAATAGAAACGCTTCCACTTCAGATTGAATAATGAATAAATGACATGTAAATATCAGAGAAAAGAATTACAACAAGCTGTTTCTTTTTAACAAACTATGGTATTCCACGTCATCATATCATATACGCAGCTTACAGAGCATGAGCATGAAACATGAATACGGTATATAATATTGTAAAACTAGATCTTCTTCTAAGCAAATAGCACAATAGAGTTCTAACTTTTACCATGATAAGCTAGTTTAAAATAGCACAATACAATACCTTAAATGCTCTAAACAACCCCAGAATTATCTGTAAAATTATTGTTCATTATGGTTGACAGTCTTGGAACTTGGAACGGTAGGAAATTAACATAATTGAGCTATTTGAGCTTGACCCGTTAAAAATGACCAAGCTCAAACTTAGCCCTATTGTTTGTTTGACTAAAAACAAGCTCAAGATTAGCTTTAGATTCATTAATATAAACGACCCAAGCTCAAGCTATTGAAAATAGGTCTATAATTCTATATAAACAACTATAATTAGGTCAGTAGATTCTGTTACATTCTTTAACTTTATCCTAATACTTCATCTTATTACATAAAAATCTCTACTAAATACTAAACTAAAAAAACTTCAAAACACATTGCGAATAGATATGATAAAGGAAAGCAACTATTCAGGCTAAAAAAGAACTAGAAAAATCATACACAGACTTCATATTTTAAAAAGTAAAGCGTAAGATTTAAATTTGCCCCTTTCTTTACTTCGCAAGTACAGTCAGAGCTTCAAGTGTTCAATTTTGCTCATTTACAAATACTGGGCACCTTAGATCTGTGGAATTAATTTACTACTTCTCTTTCATTTCATTTGTGTTTGATTGTTCAAACCCTTTCTTTCCTATGTGACATAATAAACAATCTACTAATAAAAAGTATCCTGTATGCCATGTTTTCAACCGTGTTTTCTTGCAAGCTGCAACCAAGGATCATTCAGTGGTAATGGAACTACTCATGTTTAAGAATTGAAGGCTGGGTTAATCAAATATCTCCTCCTTCAAAATCCAATAGAAATTGCAACAATTAAGTTCTTTGTTACTAAGACGACAACCATAAACCTAAAATTGCAGACTGTCTAAGCATAAATGTTGATACCAAGTTGGCAACCGCAGAAACATAAAACAGAAATAAATATCGTCTACTGTACAAATAAGCGTTTAATACTGACCGATGTGAAATGTAAAGACTTTAAGGGTTTTTTTCCTTGTGGATCAAATAGAATCAGTAATCACCCTAAGTGTAACTTTTAAAAAGAGGGAACAATCCCCACTTACATCGCAATCCAAAGACCATCAAAAATTGTAACGTTTAAACACGATCCTAAATCTGAGAGAGATTCTAGAGAAGAAAGCGGGAACGAACAAGCCCAGAAGACCTAGCCACCAGCCAGGCTGTTGTTTTGATTAGGAAAAAAAAGGATGAATTACCTCGTCATTGCCGTTTGGCTGTTTCTGAAACCAGTTGATATTGAGCACCTGAAACCCAAAGCACACAGAGCGAGTAAAAAAGGGGTAAAAGAATTAGCGAATTGCAGATCCGTAAAGGTGAATTCAAGAGAGAGCGAGAGAGAGAGAGAGAGAGAGAAAAAATAGGGACCTGGACTTGCGCAGAGGTAGTGGGGGTGTTGAAGTTGTCGGATACAGAGGCCATGGCGCACATAAGGGCAAGAATTGTTATGGAAAATGTTAGCAACGCGTTGGCTCTGTACCCGAATGAATGCATTTTCAGGGTTTTTTTTCTTCTCCTCCTTCTTCTTCGATTGCGCTCTGTGTGTTTGATAAAAAGACTGAGAGAGAAAGAGAGGGTACACTAGTTGACTGAACTAAGCAGACAAAGAAACGTTTTGGTGCGTTTGTTTTGGTGCTCTTTCATTGGATCCAACACGCGCTCACTCATCGAAACCACGCACGCAAATCTTCTGTGCCACCAATTATAGACTGCCACGTCAATCAAAGTTCCACGTGGGCATTCTATTAGAACTAACCAAGGACAAACTCCATTAAGGCCATTTTAATGGTCTTAAATGACTTTTTAAAGTCGAAATTACACTTCCAAAAATAGATATTAAACTATAAAAACAATTATTCTCTGATAAAAAACCTTATTATTAATGTTTCAAAATAGTTAAAAATATAATTCTGAATTATACTTTTCTCAAACGTGTAATTCATAATTTTTTAATTCCTTTTCAATAGCATAATTTTAAAAATATAACAATTTTAAAAGATCTTTTTCGTTTATCTATTATGATGAAATGTGAGAAAAAAAAAGCAAAAAACCTCACTTAAATACTAATTCTTTAGAAAGAGTCACACCCATCCAACACATTTCAATTTGAAAATACATTCAAAGCAATTTTTTATGACAGGTTTTGACTATATGTTGGATAATTTGAACTCGATTTTTTCAATATTTTCTTTGAACTATATTTTTAAATGTTTTATAGTAATAATAAAACCTTTTTAATCAATAAAATTATTGTACATTACATGATATTTATTTATTTGTTATTTTTAAATATAATTTAATTTTTGTATTTGTTATTCTACAATTTAACTACGGTAATAATAAAGTTAATATATTATATTACAAATTTAAAATTATCCAATTTTATTTCATTTATTTTGATTAATAAAATGTTGAGATGGAAATTTTATATGATATGGGATATAAGATTTTTTTATGTTGAACGCGCGTATGTTCTACGTGGCTTTTCATCATTATTTTAAATATTTAAATAAATAAATATTTCATTGGAATTTATAATACTAAAATCAAATTCGATTTTATTCATCATACAACAGATTTTATTCATAATACTAATACCAAATCAGTGTATATCTGATTTTAATTAGCAAACAAAGCAGGATAAAACCAACAACATTAATTTCTCAGGAAAGAAACAAGTGTTCTGATCCAGAGTTTTTATTCTGAGTTTACTTTTATAATGCTTACTTCCCTAGAAATAAGCATAGGTAAAAACTGAAACTCTCCACTCTCTCAAGCATCAACAAAGTTGAAGAGATCTGCACATTTCATCCCATGCGAGGCCAGTGGAGAAGTGCTAAAGCCAACCCTTGATTTTGCAAGGTCGAACACCACCAGATTCTCTTCCAATTGCCTTGCTCCTATGGTGATTTCAGCTCTAGGTTGCATTCCACCGTTCACCACGGCCAAACACCACACTCCAGGTCGTGTCTGCACAGTCAAGGCCTCACCAGAGATTCTCCAAACCGGACCATTAGGCTTGTCCATCACAAGCTCCACGCCAGGATATTCAGTGGTGTTTTTGGAATGAAAACACACCTGAAATGGTGCCACAGCTTTCACTTGATGAGCTTGCGTTGGAAGCTGTTGAGCAAACACTTGAATGAAAGACTCGTAAAGAGATTGCTGCAGAACCATGTGAGGAGTTGACGTGCTAATCATGGTTCCTCCCGAATGTCCTACTATGGTTGATGATGTCTTTTTAACTGGGGTGACGCTGTGCTGGTTGATTCTTATGGAGTTCACTCTCACGTTGTACTCTCCTTGTGGGGTGATGGTTAATGGGGTGTAAGCCAGATCTTGGAAAATAGCGTGGCCGTGAAGTTCGTGCAAATTGTTTGGTGCATCTCCAAAGATGATAGCGCCCTTTGAAGATGATGAGTGGCGAGAGAGACAGGTGGTGAATTGGCGTTGCAGACCAAAGTGGGAAGCAAGTTGGTTTGGAAGAGAAATAGGTCCATGGCCTAAGCCAGCTACTCCTTCAACATTCATTGGAAGACCCTTTTGGAGAAGGAAGGAAGGTGCACAAGAAAAGAGGAAGTGAGGGACTGTGAACAACTCACCAAGTTGGGTTCCTAGAGAGACGTGGATTGCAAGCACATCTTGGCCTAGTTCACCCAAACCGTTTTGTTGGGTGACAGGGTTGGTGGACATGAGACCACATGTGTTTTTGTGGCACCCTGGCCTTGCTGCTGCAGGGCAACTGAGGCATTGATGTGTGTTGGCTCTGAAGCACTGTGCAGAGTGACAGAAGGGTGCTTCGTAGGTTTTGGATGTGTAATGTTGCTCACAGTTGAGCCACAACTGGTTTCCATTGAGGTCCACCAGGACGGGTACTTGTATCAGAGGGGTCCTTTTGAGAAGGGTGGTCCAATGGAGACCAGTGGAAACATCTTTTTGAGTAGGTAGAACAAGCAGGTATGCTGGATTGCTAACATAATTGGACTCGGATAATAAGAAAAGAAACGAGCAAGAAAGAGAGAAGACTAGAAAGTAGAGGATAGAAGCCATTACTACCACAGTCTACAAATGATGCAAGGTTGGAATGATAATTTTAGTGTATTAGTGAGCTACAATTTATAGAGAAAGGAGCACAACCCTTTTGGGTGAGGTTACTAAAAAAGAATGTAAATTAAAAGATATCAGTTTACATATATGTTAAATGGTGAATACAAATTCAAAATTGTTCTGTTTAACCAAAAAAATATTTCTTTTTCCAGAGTTGTAATATGGTGTTTTGAAAAACCATAATGACAGACAGATTCTGTCTTCTTTTGGCAGTGTTGATGACAAAGCCAGTTCATTAGATTGGAAGTGTTTGATGTGAATTTCCAGAAGATCAACATTATCTGTAAGAAAGACAGAAAAAACAAAAGGATGGTGAGTGAGGGGGGTACTTGGCAGCTGAAAAGAATGCTTAGTTGCATGCATGCAGTATGTAGTTATGTAAAGGAGCCGTGTTGAGTTGGTGCTGCCTTGTTGTGGAGGTGAAACTTTGATGAATAATTCACATTATCCCCATAACACTACTCAACATAATCTGTGATACATAACTTGTATCAATTAATATAACTTTACTGATTCAGTTCTATTATAACAATTGTCAAAAATGTTGCATGCAGCAGATTTTGATGTGCAAGCTCAGGCCTAATCCTTCCATTTTATTTAGTGAAAAGTCTCTGTCACAGCAGTGATGATGGTCGTTCGGTTCTGCACTTTCTGTCATGACATCCTTCACGGGATCACCTCATATATGAATAGTATTATAAATTGATCATACATAACCAGCTCAAACATTAAACATTATGGTAGAGATCTGAATAAATCAAAATCAGAAAAGCCATCACACATAAAAGATATTCTCAAGTATATTTGCTTATGCACACTCTCTAACAATTAGATAGTATAATTCTACCAATTACTTGTGATATGTGACTTTCATTGCAAAATTTGAATTATTTATTTCAACCTTTAATCTGTTAAGAGAATTTTCAAATCCTCTTTAATTACAGTGCTGCTACTTATAAGAACTCAAGTACTTAACTAACACCATTCTTTTTAACACAAAAACACACATTTTTACATCAAGCCAACCCAGCTAACTAATTGAGTAATTGAACTGACTCTTTCAAAAAAAAATTGTTAGTAACATCACAATGATAAGATAAACTTTTTACATAGCAATGTCAATAAAAAAATCCCTCAAATTCATACCAAATTCCCAAGTTAGTGATTTCGCACTAAAATAAAACATATAAACAACTATGTAAACATGCAAAGAGAGGAGTGGGGAAGGAGTGAGAAGAAAGAAAAAGAAATCTAAGAGAGAGAAAAAATGTTAAGAGAAACAATAGAGAATTATTAACCTTACAACATACAGGGAATCAATCCAGCCATAAATTATTCAATTAGGACAAGATTACAGTAAAATCTTCTCATAAATTTAAGACTAGAAATAAAAATAGGTAAAATAGTTTTCAAATTCTTTTGAACCTATTTTAAGAAAATAAAATAATGTTTTTATAAACTAAAATTATTATATAATAAATTAATCTGTGGATGCTCATCTACTCCTAACCTTCATTTGAATAAATTATTATTTATGATAATGTAAAATAAAGTTGAATGAAAGTATTTGTTATTTCTTTTTATTAATTAAAAATTCGTTAAAATGTAGACTAAAGAAGAAAGAGTCAAGAGATTGAGATGGTTTGCATTAAGGTAAAGTAGAAAGTGAAAATAATTTTTTTTTAAATATTGTAGGTAATATAATGTGATTGAAATTGTATTTTTTATTTATAATTGTTTTAATTATTTTATTATTATTATTTTAAAAATTTATTATTAATATTTATTTTTTTATTTTAATAATTATTAATTTTTTTATTATTTTAATAATTATTATTATTTATATTATATAATGAATTATATTTATGTTATAATAATGTATATAAATATTAATGAATTAATAATATAAATATATAATATATATTTAATATAATAATTATAAACATATATATATATAATAAAACATATAATATATTTAATAAATTTTTAAAAATATAAATTAAAGTTAAAATAAATTTTAAATTAAAACATAACTTATTATAAAACGTTAATAAATAAATAAATAATATTTCAAAATAAAACTATATTAAAGTAAATCATCCAATATTTAATTAGTTTTATTTATTTATTATTTTAATATTTTTATTTTATTTTATTAATGATTTTATTTTTTTATTTTATTTTATTATTATAAATTATAAATATTTATTATTTTAAAAAAATTACTTGTTACATTTTATTTAACTGTAATAGATTAACTTTATGAGTTATTAAAAATCAAACTTTATTTGCATGTGAGGATGAAAAGTATGAAAATATTTTTTTTCGTTTTTCGTAATTTAAGATCTTAGTTTTTCGAGTTTTACTAGTTTTTCTTTGTTCCATAAATTTTCGTAGCTTGAAACAAACACAGGCTAAGGTTGAATGTTCTTATATTTAGTAGACTGGCCGCTTAAGTTATATGAATATTTAGGACAGAGACAAACAAACCCAGGTAATTGAAATGCACACAAAATATTTAACACTACACTAAACAAAAAAAAATTGTTGTGTATTATTATTAATTTATTACAACTTTTATGTTTATGTTTACTTCCTCCGTCCTGAGTCATTGTGATTCTCTTTCGTCATCATCATTGTGTTCGTAAATTTCTCAATTTTATCCTAATCCTTGACATTTTTTGGTTGAATGACTTAAAAATATATACCATGTCCACTTTTTTCATAATAACAAATAAAAGTATTATTATAATAATTATTAAATTAAAATATATTACCAACGTTTATATTAATATTATAAAAGTATCTATAAAAAATAATTATGAAAACAAATATTTTTATAATTTTATTATTGGTAATTTTTTATGGTTAATAGTTAATTATTTAGTTTAAAAAGATATAAAAAATTACAAAACTGATAAAATAATAGTGTATTTCATGGTATTTAATAAAAACTATTATAAACCTAACCTACCACTCACTACTTATATATATTATCTTCTAAAACCTCAACAAATTTCCATTTTCCATCCAAATGTAACTGGTAAATCAATATTAATACTTAGTAACTCAAGATTATACTAATTAATTAACAATTTTAAATGTTGTAACTTCCTAATTAAGAAAGCCAATCAATCCTATCTAGCCTTAATTCCAGCTAGAAAAAGATAAAGATATTACTGATTAATTAGCTGTTTCAAGTTGTAATTTCCTATTTAAGAAAGCCAATTATGACATTATTTGAAGCTAAAAATATATACCAAGAATACCTCTTGCTACAAACTGGTGGGGTGTTTTATTCAATATTTTGTCTTGTAATGGTTCCACTTTTGATCTATAACACAAAACCTAAAGCATTTTTGGATCCATTTTAGTTTCACTTTAGGTAATGTACAACTTTGAGAAGATCTAGTGAGACATTGTCGGTGCTTTGGCTGTGCCACACTCTCACTCCATCTCCAAATAATTGTGTTCCAAATTATGACAACTGTCTAACTTTGTCATTAAAAAAAGTCACTAAACAATTGTCTGAATAATGTAAAAACTACTCCATAATTGGAACAAACATTATAATCTAAAGATTATTCATTTACAAGTCCTATGAAGTCCCAAAAGACAAAAACATAGACTCTAATAGTTGTAACTAGTAACTACTACATGATACTGCAGCTCTCCACATTCTCATCACTGAAAGTATGAGTAATAGGATCAGCCATTGGGTGAGATGGCATTGGAGGTGGTGCCATGTAGTTCATAGATGGATAAAGCCTACCATACATCATGTTTGTTGGATACATCATGTTCATATTTGGCTCATGCTGATAATGATGCTGATGTTGAGGTTGGTTCATCATCATTCCCATGTATTGCTGTTGTTGAAGGTTGTTATATGGAACATGTTGCATTTGCCTCCCTTGATAATGTCCAGAAGCATCATCATCTTGCACTGCCTGATGGTAATTTCCCACTTTTGAGCTTGGCTTCATCTGATCTATTTTGCCATTCTTATGAAGAAGAGGGGTCTTGTCATAATCAAGAAAATCAAAATCATGTTTACTATTGCCTTTCTTATTTCCACTTTCATTGTTTTGGTTCTTGCTCTTATTGGTATAAGTTGTTTCTCCTAATCCCACCTCATTGCTCTTTTTCCCAAAGCTTAGAAACCTACCTAGCAATCCCCCATCCTTCTTCTTTTTACCTTTTTGGCTACTTTTCCTCTCCTCATTGTTATCAACTTTGGCTCCATTGTAATTTCCACCTTTCCCCTTCATTAGCATTGCTTGATCAATGACATCACCTTTCTTGTCACTTCCATTATTATTCCTACTCCCACCAGCATTGCCTTTATGGCCATTATTAATGGCAGGCCCATTCATTACACCAGCAGGCCCATGAGGCCCACGTCCATCCCCCATCTTTGGCATCATCTTGTTATGATGCATTGGATGGCCATGCCCATGGCCTAATCCTTCCTCTTCCTCTTCATCATAGTCATCAAAATTGTCCTCATATTCATCAAAACCATCATCACTAGCATCAAATTCCTCCTCATCTAACTTGAACTTCACAGATTTTTGTACCTTCAGATCTTGAACCCCTTTCATGTTTGGGAATTGTGCCATTTGACCCACTTTACCTTGACCTCCACCACCACCATCACTCCCTTTCTGACCCTTCAGATTTTGGGACTTCATGTCCCTTCCTCCTTTGTTATTATCAACTTGCATGTTCTGGAATTGGGGGTTGATGGGATAGTTCCTATTGTTCATCATTCCTCTCTGGCCACCCCATATCTCAGCATGCTTCCCTCCCATCTTCAGCTTTTTCACCACTTTCTCTGGATCCACATCGCCTGCCACTACCACTTTCCCTTCACCTGCATCTACTTTCACAGAATACACACCTGCACAGCAACAATAACAATTTCTTTTTACAAAATTGAATCTAATCTCACAAAAATTAGAACAACATAAACACAGTAAAGTTGAAGACCCCAAATAACAAACACCAACTGTGCATCTAATTAAGGAGAGTTGCAAAACAGAAAAAGCAGGACATGTTGATCAATTGACATGGCAACAAAGTTGAGAATGAAGCATATTAACATGAAAACAAATTTTGAAATAAGAAAAACTAAAGGGGTATGCTAAGAATAATGTACCATCGATTTTCTGCAGGATTTTCTTTACTTTCTGTGCACAGCCATCGCAGTCGATATTAACCTTGAGAACACAAGTCTACAAGTAGACCGAAGACAGCAAAATCAGCTCAGAATTAACATTTCATGAACCCAAAAACCAAACACAGAAACATAACTGTAACAAAACAACAGTACTGTAGAATGAAGTGTGCAGTGTACCTGAATTTTCAGAAAGTCTTGTTTACTCATTCTTAATGAGGGAGCAGAGAATAAAAAGAAAAGAAGAAAGTAGATATGAGTAGTATGAAATGAAGTATAAGGAAGAAGAGTGTTGAAGAAGGTGCAATTGATTTTGTGTGTGAAGATGATCAAGTATCCATGGAGAGTGAAAACAGTGACTCTTACAGAAGAGAGTTGCTTTATTTATATAGAATAGAAGGCGGTTATATAAACCATGAAATAAACAAAAAAGGAACTATGAGTTGTCTTTCACAGACAAGGCGGTGGAGGAAGCTTCATTCTCAAACCTGCATTAACCAAAAAATATTCATTGTTCTATAGTTAATGCCCCCACTACCATTTTTGTTTCATTATTAATAAAACCAACTTCAAGTTTTGAATGAAGGGTTAATTGTGATTGAGAGTTTCTTACTGTTTTAAAATTGAGTTTGATATAGTGTATGAAACTCACACTTCAACTACTTCAATATTATTTTGTCTTTTGGTTTTGCTTATCCCCTGTCAGTATTTGATTACTTTTAATTCTTTTTATATGTATAAAGCATTTAAGAATTTATTTAAAAAATTAAATTTATTTTAGTGAATACAATTTTTTATGTTCACTCAAACAAATTAAAAATTATGTTATCTTTGCACAACTTTTTCATGATAAAATATGTTGTTATACTAAAATAAATTATCCATATGAATAATATATTTTTAAAATTGTCAATTTTATTAAATTCTACATAAAATTAAACTATTTTTGTTAAAAAAATCCTAAAATAACTTCAGTTATTTTGACCGAAACTCCTACAAATTTGGTCCTGTATATATAAAAAGAAAAAAAAAACTGTTCATATTAGTTTTTTAGAAATGGTTAAGTTGTTATAATTTCTCTTAAAATACTTATTAACTGTGTATGTAAATGTTATAATTTCATTAGTTTTTTATAAATGGTTAAGTTGTTATAATTTCTCTTAAAATATTTATAGTAGTGTATGTAAATGTTATCTTTTAAAAAAAACACATAAAAATGTTTTTTTTTTTGGTCAGCAAAAACATAAAAATGTTGAAAACGTATATGAAATTAAACTAAAATATATGTTGATTGGAACAGGCAAAGGATCTGCACTTGCATTGGGTACGATGGTTGGAACAGTGGGTGGCATATGTACTTTCCTGGTACAGAGGGAAAAAGACAATAACTTATCTCAGACATCCTTGTCTTTTGCTATTTCCACCCTCCCTTCTTCTAAGTTCAAACTCAAAGATTGTTTGTTTTTAAACTCTACTACTAGTAGAAGCATGTTTCAATTTATACAAATGCTTTCTTCTAATTCATTCATCAGAGTATCCTAAAGAATACTAGAGGAAAGATGTTTTCGTTTTGTTAATTCCTTAGGCTTAAATATTATCTAGTTAATTATTTTTTTTATATATTTTACTACAAGAAAATTATTAAATAAAATTCAATTTGAGAGACAAAAAGTAATTATTAATTATTATATTGATTAAATTAGATATTATTTTATATATTAAAAAAATTATTGGTATATAAGTTAGTTTTTATTATTGATAAATAGTTTCTAAATTGGTATTTGATCATCTACCAAGATATCATTTAATTAATATAGCAATTAATTATTTTTAGTCTCTAAATTTGGTTTTTGTTGAATGATTTTTTAGTAGTATTTCCCAATTATTAAGAAATGGACATTAAGTATAATTCAACCTTATAAAATCGACTTAATCGAAATTTATACTCACTTATGTATTATGAAATATTCTTATTTCTAGTCGATATGAGATTTCCAACACACTCTCTCACACCGAGACTGTCAACTCATGTGAGACTATATAATGGATAGTTCGATAATGATCCAATAGCAGGTAAGTGACTTTATAAATCCAACAAACTCTTGTTATGATATGTTCTAAATGGTTTTATACCATATTAAGAAATGAATCTTAAGCTTAACTCAAACTTATAAAACTGACTTATAAATTGAGATTTGTACCCACTTATATATTATGTAATGTCTTTATAAGTGCACCTAAGATAAATGGAAGAAAATGCAAACAAACTAGCATGCACTACGTTAAATTTGCTCTTTTAATTTTTTTTATCTCTAGTCGATTTATGATGTCTAACAACATCTTATATGATTCACTTGTTATGATAGACTTTATCCATATGCATACATTTTCATTTTCATTTTCCAACACATGTCTTTTCTATTCTCCAAAATTTAAAAGGCCATGTCTTATTAAAAAAATGTAGTTTAAACTATTGGTTTGTAATATTACATTAGAAAGTAAACATTCATAGTATATCAATTTATGTTAATGGGTCTGTGCGTCAAAATTATATAATAAGCTAGTTGGTAATTTAATATTTGATAAGTTTATAACTTATATGTTTTAAACCGATAAACTAGTTTGTTGAAGTATAAGTATAGTGATTCTTAGATTTTTTAATGTCAACATAATCTTTTGTCATTAGGATTTACTTGATTGAAATAAGCTTGCCAATTATGCTGACTTAAAACGTTTTACAAATTAAAAAAAATGTCTAAAGTTGGAATTGAAATTAAAGAATTTTAGGTTAAGAATGATAAATAATATATAAAATCACGCATAAAAAAACACTTGACCATTTATCTAATTTACAGTATTATTGTAACCGAGTTTTATAATTTTTAAATATTGAAAAGTATAGGTAGCAGTTTTCAATTCGATGGTAATAATCCATTAATAGCTTCTTGCTACCTTACATCCATATTCTCTTTTTTTTTTCGTGCGACCACTACTGGTGAGTATATAGATAGAAAGGATTTTAAATAGTATAAAATAAATGAATGCTTGTATAATAAAGCTTATTTTGATTGCAAATTTTATAAATTATAATTTTTTTTTCATTTTCTTCCATCTATTAAATAGGTTAAATAGTATTTTTGTAATTACATCTATTAAGTGCAATGCAATAAGTTAGGGGTGGAACCTATGTATCACAGACACTGTTACAACACAATACGTATAATATCTAAAATGTAGGACACGGGAATTCAGATCTATATATTATATAATTATGAATTATATAAATTAACAATAAATATTTATGTGCACAAGTATGTTTCAGATTATTTTTTGGAGCAGAAAAATGTTTTTCATGACTGGTTCAAAATGATTTGTTTCTTATTTTTATAATTATAATAAAAATTTATACAATAAGTTTGAGTTTTTAAAAAATTAATGTATTTTTTTTAAATTGTGTTAGAACCGTACTAGAATTGTCAAAAATCCAACAAATACTTTTTGAATTAAACACTTCGTTCTATAAGTGTCATACGAGTGTCAGTATTCAATATAAGTATCCGATTGAACTCTGGGGGAAGAGGACTTTTCTTAAATCCCGTATCAGTTGGATTTTAAAAAAAGGGGAGTCCAAGACTATTCAGTTCAGTTATCCACCCTTAAACGCGGAAGGCGTCATAGGATTT
>Ga0123342_1004782_pt1 | contig 20326 bp, 20 predicted proteins | sample Turbeawhitnodule_FD_89960 | JGI IMG/M metagenome (GOLD analysis project Ga0123342, IMG submission 89960) | Root nodule microbial communities of legume samples collected from Mexico - Turtle bean Mexico white nodule | ecosystem: Host-associated > Plants > Roots > Nodule | place: Mexico: Nepantla... | reverse complement strand
TACTTCAAGATTAGGAGCGTAAAACCACCTTTATATAGATCAACCAAGTGGTAAAAAACATTTAATAAAAGAGCCAAGTTAGTTAGGATCATTTAAAACATATTAAAACCACTTAACAGAATTTTGTTAAGGTTTACAGGAAAACACTCGATTGTTTTGTCGAAACAATCGGTTGAATTGACTTGACAGCAAAGTCAAGCTTTTCAAAACCTTTTCAAAAACTGCTAAGGTAAAACAACCTGTTAAAGTTTTAACAGCGTTTTAGAAAACTCATCTTTTCAAAAGGTTAAAGATTCAAATGAACTTGGATTATCTAAAGGAGTGAATTAACAAGTTTCAAATAACTAGACAACACACACCCAACAGCAAGGTCTTCAAGCTTTCCTCTTGGATTTGGAGACATTAAAGCATCTTATTCAACAAATCAGACTCACAATAATTAGTAGCTAAGGATTTTGACATGTCGTCGTAGTGTTATTGTCCTACTACTTATAATTGCTTATCATTACTTATTATTATTTGTTATTTTTTATATGTAATACTTTATCACTACATACAGGAATACAAATATCAAATAATAATGCAATCATACAACCCAAATAACTTACTTTTTCTAACATTTAAATTATAAAACTAACCAATCACATCATAATATAACATGACGTTATAATTGACATGGATGTTTGTCCCTCCGAACATGTCAATTAATTTTATGTAAAATATGAATTCTTAAAAAATTGATTTCAGTGATTTATTTTTTCAATGTATGATATTTTCTTCAAAATTTGATTAAACTAAAATTTCTAAAATAAGATAAATTCCTAAACCTAAACAAATTATCCATATACTCATATTTACGATCACAACTTAATATTGTATAACAAACACATTTTTTATATTAGCTATACGCACAAATATTTGATTATAAATAAGAGAATCGTGTAAAGTAATGCAATAAGTTAACGAGAATACAAAAAACATTAAAGAAAATAAGAAGAAATATAGAATATTGATGAAGAAAAATAGAACATAGATGAACAAAACATTGTCTATGACATGATTTTGATTGAGAAAAACACTTCCAGAATAATTGGCAACAATGACTTGATTTCCATTTGGTAATTTGACATAAATAGGATTAATTTGATGATATAAAGTGAAATAAGTTAAGGATGAACAAATGTGATCAGTAGCACCACTATCAATAATCAAAGAACTGAAGGAAGAAATAAAGTTATTACCAGTTTGTGTTGTCATGTTGGAAGGAATAACATAGACTTGATTAGAAACATTGTCACTGGATTTGGACTGTTGCAAAAGAGCTAACAATGTTTGATACTGTTTAGGAGTAAAACCAATTTGTTGAGACTACACTTTTGACTTTGAACCTTCATGATTCTACTCATCATTATTAAAATATGTATTATGAAAAATTGCATTAGTATGACTTTGATCATGGTTCAGATTTTTAAACTTGGAATGAGGTGGAAAGTCATGCTTTCTATAGCATGTATCAATGGTATGCCCTGTCTTTCCATAATGACTGCAAATTTTGGAAGCATATCCTCTTCCATAGCCAACACTTTTTCCATAGGTTGTAGCTTTGTTTTTATAACCTCCTTTGCTAGTAGCAATCATTGTCTTGGATTGATCACCAAAAATTTGTCTCTCTTGTTGTGTAACAAAGGAGCAAACTCTATTCAAGGATGGCAAAGAGTCCATCAATAGGATTTGAGTTCTCACAGTCAAATAACTATCATTTAGCCCCCTTAGAAATTGAATAATTTGGTCTTGTGCTTTATATATAGAAACATTCACTAGAGCATTGCAGGAACAAGATGCTCAATGCAATGGATTGAGAAACAACCTTGAGAATTCAGGAAACAACCAATATATTGGCTCTCTGCCATGTTGGAAACAATGAGTTGGTATGATTGGAAGCTACTATGGTTCCATCAATGAAACCTATTTTGTTCTTTGAAATCAGGCTCATTTGAAATGAATGAGAACAATGATGATAGTTTGGTCCCTCAAGAATAATAGGGACAATGAGAAAGTAAGAATTATCTGATGAACTAATATGGTAAGATGAACAAAGATCTTGTGAGAGATGAACTACTTCACCCATGGATCAATGTAGCAACCAGAGCTCTAACAAAGCTTTGATACCGTATTATAAAATAATAGAGATGTACAAAAGAAAAAAAAAAAGGAAGGCAAAGGATATGAGAATGAATATCTCTTCTATTCTTCAATTGAAATCAAAACAAATGATCTGAATATATACAAGCAATACATTCATTATAGGTCTAGCTAAAGAGAGAAAATGGAAAACAAAAAATCAATCAATAAATACTAGAATCAGAACGAACAAAATAAAGGTTATACCTTTATAAAGAGAAATAACTAAGAACTAGAAAAGACACAATTAATATTAACATTTTTCTATAACTCTTGTATCCATACCCTTTAATAAATTTCTTTGATTATCATTAAGTAAAGTATTTTCATAAATGAGGTTTACAAATAATATTTAGAAAGTAAAGTAATACCCTTGCTACACATATAATGCTACATGTGACTTTAAATTGGAAGTTTGTGATCTTCATATAATACACTTCGCACTTAAGAAGCTGCATAACTATGCCACGAATCTATAACTGATCAAATATTTTTAGTTAACTTTTCTGAAGTTTATCAGACTTCATCAATTTTAATTTTATTTTGTATAGTAAATTCTTTTGGAAATGTATATTATATCTCAAATTGTCTGGATATTCGGTAATTAAACTCACCAATATACGATTTTTTTTTTAAATGTAAATTATTTAAATCATCTCAATTTTTCCATTAATCCTAGTAATCCTCGAGTTCATTTCTATTATCCTATACATTTTCCAATTATAATATATATATATATATATATATATATATATGAGCCGATATTGTGTTGCCGCAGACTACAAACTTCATATGATGGAAAGTTAACTTAAGCGAAAATTGAAACAAAATTACACCATTAAAACTCAAGGAATGTTTACTTAAAAGTGCTGCTGCATTTAAGAAATAAGATAATGATGACAACATTTCTACTTTAAATTCAGAAAGATGTTTAAAATTGAAACAATGTTGCATCCAAATAATAATAATTACCAAACTGTACATTTCATTACATATAATAGTCACCATTACCAACTAATACAGCTAAACTTCCGAACAATAAAGCCCGAATAATAACAAACTATGAACAAAAACACTCAAATGTGCAATAACCTAAGATCCACCAACACCAAGAAGACGTCCTTCTAGCTCTCCCTACACTCTAAATGTCTTTATTTGTGATTATTTCATCCCTTCGGGGTAGCAACTTCCAATCAAGAATACCTAAGTAGACCAATTAATCTCAGGCTGAACCATACAACAATCTTATTTTATTCTGTGCAATTCTTTGGGAACTTCATGAAAAATTACACGCGCCACCTAAGTCATCACCGTGTGTTTGCTGCTGCCCTGCTGCTTCTTGTTGAGCCCCTGCTGCCTCTTGACAAGCCCATCCTGATTCCTGTGCTCATCATCGTCTTTGACGAGGTAGTTGTCCACCTGTGCCGCAGCTTGTCGTCCCTCTGAAATGGCCCACACCACCAGGGACTGACCCCGGCGACAATCACCTGCTGCAAACACCCCTTTGACATTGGTTGAGAAGCGGCCATAATCAGCCTTGAAGTTTGACCTGTTGTCTCGATCCAAACCCAACTTCTCTGCAATTGTCTGGCAGAAACAAAAGCAAAGCATATGATCAGTTGGAAAAAATATTACTACAAAGTTTGAACTTGGCTATAACAATAAAAGTTAGACCAAAGCACCTCTGAAGTTTTCTCATATTGCACAGTTTTTTCAACGTTTACAACTTATATAGGGATACACTGATTAATGCAATGCATAAGGAATGATAATTTAATATTTTTAGAAATTAGTATAAGAGAATAGGAATGGATACCATGCTATCTAAGAATACTAAAGATGCTAAGTGTAATATTTATTCTTGTATGACATAAGAGAGGCACCTTATTTCTCTTCACTTTTCCATAAACGTCTATCAGTTAAGTAAGCTTTTGAGCAAGCAAAATAACGTTATTTTGATGGATACTTACAGGCTCGGGACCAAGGAACCCCATGGCTAGTAAAACTAGGTCAGCCTCAATAATCTCCTCCGAACCCTCAATTTCCTTAAACTGAAACCTGCCGGTTTCATCCTTCTCCCAGCAAACACGAATCACTTCAAGTCCTTTCAAAACTCCATTTTCATCTCCCAAAAACCTCTTAGTCAGAACCTCGTACGATCTTGGATCTTTACCAAATTTGGCTGCAGCCTCTTGGTGACCGTAATCTACTCGGAATATGCGAGGCCACTGCATTCCAGAAATAATGAGGTTTAAGCTCAACGAATCAAGTCAATAACAGTTAATATGAACAAAATTATTTTGGCACCTATTTAGCCATTACAAGTAATTACAAGTGTCCAATTTGAGGTTGTGTACTGCTAAGAAGATACATGATAGAATTTTAAAACTAACAATCCAAATCTAACCTGAGGCCACGGGTTGCCGGGAGCCCTAGTTGGTGGGGGCTGAGGAAGGAGTTCAAGATTTACAATGCTACTACAACCATGACGAATGGATGTTCCTATGCAATCTGTGCCAGTGTCACCTCCACCAATGACAACAACTTTCTTGCCCTTGGCTGAAATGTAGCTACCATCCTCAAGATTACTATCAAGCAAGCTTTTAGTATTTGCATGGAGAAACTCCATGGCAAAATGGACTCCTGACAGCTCCCGACCAGGTACAGGAAGATCCCTACATGAAAAGATTTATATGATTCTCAGTACACTCATTCAAAGAAATTGATCTTAACCAAATAGGTAATAAATAGGACTTCATGATGTCACTGCCTGACCTAGGTTTTGTAGATCCTACAGCCAAGACAATGGCATCGTTTTCCTCCCGAAGCCGATCAAGAGAGTATAAAGGATCATTTCCAACATTAGCATTCACCACAAAATCTACTCCCTCCTCCGCCATAAGATTCACTCGTCGTTGAACTACATCCACTTTGTCAGATTTCATGTTGGGGACCCCATACATCATAAGCCCTCCAATCCTATCAGCTCTTTCATACACTGTTACCGCATGACCCATTTTATTTAGCTGATCAGCAGCTGCCAAACCAGATGGTCCACTTCCAACGATGGCTACTCTTTTCCTGTATCAGGAAAGATATTACTTAATGCTAACACTAGTCAATTTCAAAAACTAATAGAATGTTCCAGTTAAATTTTGCTAATTCTTGTAGCAGAGTTGAACATTTTAAAAACAGAAAATTATTGAACAATACATATCTGCTGAAAAGGAACAACTTAATAAAAATAAATAAAACTAAAGAGATGCTAAGAAGAAAAACAGCCTACCCAGTTCTCTTGACTGGAGGTCGTGGCACCATCCAACCCTCCTCAAAAGCCTTGTCTATTATGGCACATTCAATGCTTTTAATGGATACGGGGTTCTCAATAATACCAAGGACACAAGAACCTTCACAAGGTGCTGGGCATACCCGACCAGTAAATTCGGGAAAGTTATTTGTTTCAAGAAGCCTCTCTAATGCTTCCCTCCACCTATTTTGGTATACTAGCTCATTAAATTCTGGTATTTTATTTCCAAGAGGACATCCAGAATTTTCCTGAAATATTATGCAAATATCTTCAGTTTAAATGCAGATTCAGAAAGCCTTTGAAGAGAATATGTAAGTTGTAAACTAAAAATGAAAACTTGGAAGTGGAAATGCACACCTGATGACAGAAAGGGGTACCACAGTCCATGCAACGGGCTGACTGTGTTTTCAACAGTGGACCAGGCTTTGTCTCCTCCATCACTTCATTCCAATCAGCCATGCGAACATTAGGATCCCTGTACTGAACACCCTCGCGCTCATAAGCAACAAAACCTCTATGTTTAATGGCATCAGTGACTTGACTTGGCCTCTTGGGTGTCTCAGCCTGCAGATATTCAAACACATCAACCTGGATAAACTGTGCAAAAGTTCTCTACGTACTCACACTAAACACAGCAGAGTATCCACCAGGTTAATTTAAAATACTTATAGGACACCTCAAGCAGCAAAGAGGAAACACTATAAATAAATACTATAAAATTAGAACTTCTAGGTATACTGTCCAGTAATTAACGAAGATAACCCCTCCATTTGCACCTCACCTCAATTCTATTATCTAACACTGCCCTTTTTATTTTATTTAAAAATCAATATTATATTATAAATTTTGTAGAGTGAAACCCAATCTAACAGGTTTTAGTTTTCAAAAAAGATCGTTTTTTTTCTTATGAAATGGTACAGCAAATACATAAATAATGTAAAAAAGTTGATGGTAAAAATAAACTAACCTGACTCTGTTTCTCATTCAAAGATACAGTTGCCAGTTTCTTAAGTTCTTCAAAAGCATCCTTCTCTACTGCTTGTGCTTCATCATCTTGATCTTCTGCGTCTTTTGCTGCCTGCACCACTGCATCTTTGGAGGCCTCCTCAGACTTCACACTGGCTAGAACACGTTTATACTCCCGAGGGAACACCTTGATAAATTTAGGAAGAAGATTCTCAAAATCATCAAGCACTTCTTTGGCAAGCAGACTATTTGTGTGACGCTGATGCTGCTGTATCAACATTCTAAGTGTATAAACATCCTCTTCCTCTTCAACCTTGTCCAGATCTACTAGTTCCAAGTTGCATCGAGATTGGAATTTTCCATCCAAATCAAGAACATAAGCAATCCCGCCACTCATACCTGCAGCAAAATTTCTACCAGTTTCCCCAAGCACAACAACAGTCCCACCAGTCATGTACTCACACCCATGATCACCAACACCTTCCACAACAGCCTTAGCCCCAGAATTACGGACACAAAATCTTTCGGCTGCCATCCCGTTGAAGTAAGCTTCCCCTTGAGTGGCCCCATACAGAGCCACATTACCAATCACAATGTTCTCCTTAGGGTCAAAATTACTTCCTTTTGGAGGATACACTACAATCTTGCCACCGGATAATCCTTTACCAACGTAGTCATTACTATCACCTTCAAGTTCCAAAGTGATACCAGGACAGAGGAATGCACCAAAGCTCTGGCCTGCACTGCCAGTAAATCTGATATGAATGGTGTCGCTTGGAAGACCAGCTAGGTGGTACCGTTTAGTCACCTCATGGCTAAGCATAGTTCCCACTGCACGGTTTACATTATAGATTGGAGTCTCAATGTATACAGGGAGACCCTTTTCCAAAGCAGCATTAGATAGACTTATGAGCTTGTTATCCAAGGCATTTTCCAAACCATGATCCTGTTTTTGCACACAATATTGAGCAGCTTCCGGCCGCAATTCAGCTGCAGGTCTAAGCAATAGAGAGAGATCAATGTTTTCTAGTTTCTCGTTGCTCTTAATGACTTCCTTATCAACTTCAAGCATATCAGATCGACCAACCATCTCATTAACTGTCCTAAACCCAAGCTGGGACATAATTTCTCTCATTTCTTCTGCCACCATAAAAAAGAAGTTGATAACATGCTCGGGTTCTCCAGCAAACTTTTCTCTGAGTACGGGATCTTGAGTAGCAATGCCAACGGGACAGGTGTTCTTGTGGCACTTCCGCATCATGATGCAGCCAAGAGTGATGAGTGGAGCAGTACTGAAACCAAACTCTTCTGCACCAAGCAGAGTAGCTATTGCCACATCTCTCCCAGTTTTCAGTTGCCCGTCAGTTTGGAGGACTGTGCGACCGCGTAGATCATTAGCAACCAAAGTCTGGTGGGTCTCAGCCAGGCCAAGTTCCCAAGGAAGCCCAGCATTCTTTATGCCAGTCCATCTGGATGCCCCAGTACCTCCATCATGACCTGAGATCAACACATGGTCGGCATGGCCTTTAACAACTCCGCTAGCAATAATCCCCACTCCAGCTTCAGAGACCAATTTCACACTAATCCGAGCAGTTGGGTTGGCATTCTACAAATTAACAAAACGGCATTAAACAGGATTAACGTCTATTTAAGCAATATTCAATTAAAAGCACTGATTGAGAAATATAACCTCAGATCAAAATACCTTCAGATCATGAATTAGTTGGGCAAGGTCTTCAATTGAATAAATATCATGATGGGGAGGTGGACTGATAAGTCCTACCCCTGCAGTTGAATTCCTAGTAACAGCAATGTCTCCTATAACCTTGTGGCCAGGAAGTTCGCCTCCCTCACCAGGTTTTGCTCCCTAGAGATGACAATTATGTAAGACAATACCCCTCTGTTAAGTGAAAAACTACAGTTTATATCTAACCTTACCGAAGGTCAAATGCAGGTAGGTGTATATATACTTAACGACACAAGAGCACCCAGAGGTGCCTTGAAATCATAGCATCATCTGCCATGAATATAAATTCATAAACAATAGAAATTTAACTCCAATTGTAATGCTGGGTCTGGAGACCAGTCAATAAAATTTCTTGATACTTAAGAAAAAGGACAATTACCTCAATTCAATAGACTAACTTTGATAATTACCTGGGCCATTTTTATCTGTAGTTCATCAGCATTTGTAAGGTAGTAACTTGAAACTCCAAATCTCCCACTAGCCACTTGCTTAATGGCACTCCTTTTGGGATTCATTGTGCCATTAGGAAGAGGCTCCATACGAGATGATTGCTCCCCTCCCTCACCTATGACAAATATGCAAGAAATCAATCATCAGATAATCTCATAAATTGATGTGATTAATCATCATCTAATACAAATAGAAATTCAAGTGGTAAGTAACTCAGGATATTCTGGATATCTTTGTGGGAAAATGTCGCTGGAAAACATGCTATGTAAATATATTTAACAGTTTAGAAAAAACTGCTTGGATATTCTTCCAAAATGCTTAACAAACCTGTGTTGGATTTCCCTCCAATTTTATTCATAGCCATTGCTAATGCTGTGTGTGCCTCCAATGATATTGACCCATAACTCATGGCCCCGGTGCAAAACCGTTTTACTATTTCGCTAGCAGGCTCCACTTCATCAATAGGAATTTTAACAGCTGTCTCTTTAAATTTCAGTAGTCCCCGCAAATTACAAGCCTTGTTCAATTCATGAATGAACTTAGCATACTGTTTATATGAATCTACACTGTTAGTTCTGGCAGCCTCTTGGAGCTTTGCTATAGCAAGAGGATCATTCAGGTGAACTTCACCACCTTTTCTCCAGTGATAATCACCAGGATTTGGCAACGTTACAGCTTCTGCACTTCCAGGAGAGAAAACACGGGAAGGAAAAGCCAACTCATGCAGTTGAAAAGCATCACGAGCGAGTGTCTCGAATGTTGCACCCTCAACTCGACTTGGAGTCCCAGCAAAGCACTTTTCAATCACTTTAGATGAAAGACCTAGAGCTTCAAAAATCTGAGCACCTTTGTATGATGCCAAAGTTGATATTCCCATCTTGGCAAGAACCTTCATCATTCCATAGTTGCTTGCTTTGAAATACTTCTTGACCAACTCTTCTTTTGAGTGGAATTCACCACTTGATTTAGGTGGGATCTTTCCATCAACCTGCAGTCGCCAAATTGTCTCTATAGCCAAATATGGGCATATAGCATCAGCACCAAAACCAACAAGTGTACAGAAATGGTGCACTTCACGGGGCTCAGCAGATTCAACTATTAAGGCAACTCTAGTGCGCTCAAGTGTTTTAACTAGATGTTGATGGACAGCACCAACAGCTAGGAGGGAGCTCACGGCAACTCGTTTCCTTGAGAAGGCTACAGATTCAATCAGAGGTAAATAAATTAGATTGACATACACAGTTAAGAAGTAACTTTAAGCAAAAAAGGTCTCCAGGAGTGTAATAATACCTCTATCTGACAGCACAAGAGTGGTATAGCCTTCACTAATTGCATCATGTGCTTCTGCACATATCCTGTCCAATGCTTCTTCCAACCCTCCCTTACCACGTTCCTTTGAGTACGTTATGTCTATAACTTTGCTGTGCCATCCCCTATAATTCATTTTTTTAATGGCTTCCATTTCTTCAGTGTATAAAAGGGGACCTTTGAGGGAAAGGCGGTGGCATTGCTCTTCCGTGATTTCAGTCAGATCGCCTTCTGGACCAACCATGCATTGCATAGAAGTGACTATTTTCTCTCTAATAGGATCAATAGGAGGGTTTGTCACTTGAGCAAACATTTGCTTGAAATATTCAAAAGTAAGTTTCTCTCTATTAGACATGACAGCTAGCGGTGTATCATTTCCCATTGACCCAAGGGCTTCTACACCATCCTTGGCCATAGGAAGCAACAGCATTTCCAAAGATTCAACTGAATATCTGCATGAATAAAGCAGCATATAAAAAACATTTTCTTCATAAACACTGCAGATAAAATTGAACAAATATTAATGTTGGATGTTGCATACCCAAAAGCTTTCAATGGAGCCAGTAAGCCATGAATGCCCATATTTACCATATCTTCGTCATCATTGGACGGCTGCAGTTATTGAAGATGCAACAATTAGAATTGTCTACAAGAAATTTGTGAGCTGTTCAATTAATATTCATGTTATACTTACTGGAGCCACTCCTGCTATAGGTGGTGGTACTCTCCCAGATTTAGGAACAGAATCAACAATGTCTTTGAGTTCAATTTTCTGATTTTTGAGCCAATCCTCATATGGTCTTGCCAATGAGTACTGCTCTTTTAAGGCATCATCATTTACAACTGCATGCTTTTCAAAATCAACCAGAAGCATCATGCCAGGATTTAGTCTACCTTTCCTACATATATCTTCTGGTGGAATGTCAACAACCCCCACTTCACTTGCCATTATAACTCGTCCACTATGGGTGACATAGAAACGGCCTGGTCGCAGTCCATTCCTATCCAATGTAGCTCCAAGATAGTGACCATCGGTAACTGTAGTGATATTAGATTAAATTAGTGCCAAATCATAAACCAATACGAACAGGACATTAACATGTGATAGAACTGCAGCCCCAGCAAAATTTACATGATATAAGAGCTGGCCCATCCCATGGCTCCATGAGGGCTGAGAAGTATTCATAAAATGCTTTACGCTGAGAATCCATGTTCTTGTCATTTTGCCATGCTTCAGGAATCATCATCATAACAGCTTCAGGGAGACTTTTTCCTGAATGAAGCAAAAACTCAAGCACACCATCAAAAGCTCCTGCAATATAAAAAATACCCATTAGAATTCACTTTATGACCTTAGTCTAGGGTGCTAATAGAAAAATCAGACACGATTTCACCTGAATCGGATGAATTTGCATCCACAATGGGCAAAAGCTTCTTTAATTTATTCTCTGATAAACCAAGCTCCTTGCATTTTAGTAAACCCTCACGTGCCTTCATCCTAAGAAATGAGACAATACTATATCTATCAAAATGCAATTAGTACACGTACACCCCACACAATTTCCAATGCTTTTATAACCACCCAGAATCATCTAGCACGAAGCTTGATACACACAAAACAAACACTGTATCCATATTTTGTGGAGGAATAAAGATACAATCATTTAATTAACAGACACTATTTATCATTCATTCTTTTCAGCATCATGGGTATAATGCTGATGAACCATTTAAATTTGCAGTGAAATAACAACTCATTCTTATGGGTCATACCATCAAACTACAGCTAGGCAAAAACTTTTAAAGGCATACCAGTTAACATTGCCTCTGAGTGTGTTGATTTCCCCATTGTGTCCTAATACACGCATAGGTTGAGCACGATCCCAGCTAGGAAAAGTATTTGTAGAAAACCGTGAATGTATCTGCACATATGCACACCAAACAGAACATAAAACAGTGTAGAAAATCAAATTCAAAAATGTTGTTTATTCCAGGTAAACGCATATATTAAGTTCCAGTAGGAATTTAGAAATCCTAAATATCCTTTTCACTTTCACCAAAAATGGTTTTCACTCCACCACTTTGAAGAAATTGTCCTCCAGATCAACTACCGACAGAAAGCATCAGCAGAAATTTCTGCAAACATGATTTATCTTGATAATGAACTTTCTTACCAACTCAACCATTGCATCCAATCCAGCATCCAAACTCAAACAGTAATCAAGGAAGCGGAAGAACTTAAGAGATCATTCAAACCTCAATGCCTCAGAAGTCATTCCCCAACCTTGCATCTCTTCAGTTACTGGTTGTTCCCATGCTGTTTGTTGGAGTATAGAGTTAGTGGAGAAAGAAAATAGGCTAATGGTTAATATATTTACCAGGGCCATGTAGCTCGTAAACCTTTCATTGCCAAGATCAGCAAAATAATAATCCCTCAACTGAGCTGGCGTTAGCTGACCTTTGTAAACAACAGTCCTGTACAAGATTGGATAATCATCAGGAATTTGATATTGACTACATAACTTTTGTAGTAAACATAATTTACTGGAGAAAATGAGGTCTACTCTTGACAACACACCTTGATGAAAGTGAACAGATATAGAAATCAGTAATGCCATCATTTTGGAGGTTTAATGCAGATGTAATAGCTGCCATGCTGAGCTTCCTTAATATGTACATCTGCAAAAACCAAGTATCTATTAAGTTCTATTTAATTATCACTTAGAATTAATCATACAGCAATATAAAAATGAGCTGAACCAAACTTTTTTCAGCAATAAATTCACTCTCACCAGGATTTTATATCTAAAAAAACTTAACAGTTTTCATGGGAAAGAAATATGTTTCCATCATTTTGTTCAATTAAATATTTTAACACAAATGTCTTGCCACCAATGTCAACATGCAGAAAATGTACCTGTCTTTCCAAATCAACTTTTGATTCAGCACTTGGTGTAAGAAACACCTGTTCAATCACTGGTTCAGTCTGTAGGGCCGATTTGCCCAATCCTGTGTTATCAGTTGGTACAGACCGCCAACCAAGAACAGTGTGCCCCAGAGATTCAGCAACCTTAAACCAGAAGCAAAGCATAGTTACTAACAATTGTCAGTAAAACACAAAATAATTATTACAGTAATCATAAAAGGATATGCACAAAATATTAAAAGAGAATTTTAGCTGGTGGAGGACAATTTAGCATGATCAAAATAGTTTAAAAAGTATTATAAAAAAAACTGAATTCAGAAGCCATTATTATACATGAAATCAATTAAAAATAAATATCAGAAACAGAAACTTTGGAATCAGATTTACCTTGCTAAATAATTTTTTGCTTTCCTTCCTTCGGTTTTCAGACTTTGGCAAGAAAAACATGCCAACTGCATATTTTCCTTGGGGAGGAAGCTCAAAATCCACAACCTGGAACAAGACAAGCCCATTACAAATATAACTGGTGCAAGATACCAAGCTAAGTACCAATAAATGAAATGTTTTTCTTAATTTTTCATCAACTAAAAGGTTAAAGGATAAGAATGAGTCAATCAGAATTTATATTAATGCAATTAAGTATTTTGTTAAGGAAAAAAAAAAGCAAATGTAAAGCTCTTTAGTATAAAAATAATTCTATTAATTGAGAGGAAAATTATGATACAATTTTGAAAAATAATATAGTCCAAAAAAAGGCAGCCATCAACAAAAAGAATAAGGGAAAAAAGGAAAAGGAAAAGAATAGAAAGAAAAAAAGTAAGCATCCACATTTAATGCTCATTATGGAATCGGTATCCGTAAATATAAATAATTCTCTAGCTGATTGAATTAAAAGTAAGAAAAAAAAATCTTAAATAAATCAACCTGTTTTTAGTAAATCAAATCATCATCAAGACGTACTTTCAGAAAAACAACAAAATAAAAATCATAAAGATACTTTAAATGAAAAAACCCAATAAACAAACACACATAAAATTGCTAGAGATTTGAGTGAAACATAGATATAAAAATCAAGATGTCTCATCTAACAACATACATCTCAAAAGAATAGTAGAACAACCACGAATCAACAATGCCTATCTCGATATTTATTTATTCAAGATGACATAATTCTCTCTAGATAAACTGAATCTAGAAGATGTTTAGAAAAAAAATTGATGAAATAGTAACGAAAAGATACATTTCGAAGATATAAACAAGACAATTTTGTGCAAATGTCGATTGTCAATTTTATGTTATAAAAGTTATAAATAGAATCTAATAGACATTTAAAACTCAAATACATTTATAAAATGCTTAGAAACGCTTAATTCTATAAAATCTTCTATAAAATCTTCGAAGCAATAGTTCATCAATACTTTTTTTTTACTAGTTATATTCGAAGAAACATAAATATCATGTTTATTATGTAAAGTAAAATAATATATAATAAATATGTTAAAAAATTATAATATATATATATATATATATATTTACATGTTTTTATTTATATTCTTTTTATTAGCTATAATAGAAGAAATAAAAATATCATATTTATTATGCTTTTATTAATATAAGAAAGTTATCTATATGTTTTTATTAATGTAAATGTAATCATTACGAATTCAGATATCTATATTGTCTTAAAAATCATCATTTAATGGTATTGGTAGAATTAATTATGAAATCATCCTTTAATATTTGTTTATGAGTTGAAAATCAAATTACTAACAAGAATCCACTTTTCACTTCCAAAAAGAAAAAAAAAATGTATATTTATAAAGATATAAAATAAAAAGAGACATGCACACGAACAAAGACAAAAAGAGGTAGATATTTGTAAAATTAAAAAAAAAAAAACAAAACATACAGGTAGATATTTGTAAAATTAAAAAGCGCAAACAAAAAACGTGCCTCCTGGTAAAAGACATGAGGCAGAGCAACAAGAATTCCGGCACCATCTCCAGTGTTGGCTTCGCATCCGCAAGCACCTCTGTGCGTCATCCTCACCAACATTTCCAGCGCGTCGGTTACCTGCAGTGCACACGCACGGAAATAAAAGCACCTCATCAATCTTAAAGACCACTATACATCCCAATCTAAAACCAAACCAAAACGTACCGTTCTGCGGTTACACTCTCCCGACAACTCCGCCACGAACCCCACCCCGCACGAGTCCTTGTCCATCGCCGGATCATACAGCCCCAGCGGCTTCTCCGGCACGGCAGAGAATGCTGACCGGACCGCCACCCTCCATTTTGGCAACCGCCCCGATTGCAGCAACCGGATCCGGTCAAACCCGCTCGACCGCACCTGTGCGCCGAACAGTCTTTTCTTCTCTACGGTCGAGGCAGGGCATCGTGCAACCCTACTTCTCAGATGCAGACGCGCTTTGTTAGGGCTGTTGAAAGCGCTTATTTGAGGGTTGTTTAGAGCGGGTAGCGTGAACGACAAAGCGTTCGACATTGTCCGGTCGAAGAAAATAACAAATAAAGAAACAGAAACGTGAAAACCAGGTGTTTCTTTTTTGCGATAGTTTTAATTTAGTTAACTTGTGAGAAAATGTTGTGGTTGTTATGGGAGTCTTATTTGAGCGTCCAGATTCTGTTACAAGTGCCTGAATAGAGAAAGAATGAACAGATAAACATATATCCAGAAGAAATACAAAGGATTTGGGGTATTTTTCACATTAACAGAAACAGATCTGGATTTATCGGTTGAAGATCCGGATTCCGGTTAAGTGGCTTGAGAAGCAGCGGGTGTGAGGAAATAGATGTTAAAGCTTTCGAATCAAAACAAGGACGGTCTGGTATGATGAAGACAGAATACCCAACCTTTGGAAATATGGAGGAAGGGAGAGAAAGAGAGAGAGCGATGGCTGAGGGCGTGTGTTGTGGAGGGTTGTTGTGAGGAGAGGAGAAGGTGGATATATAAAGAAGAAGAAGGGGTAGGAGAAGGAAGTGTGGGGACCACGTCTTGTTCTTGTTGTGCTTCCTGGTGTTGTTTCTGTAATTACCAGCTTCGACCTCATCACTGTTCTGTTTTCTTTGAGGACAGCTTAGGATTCGCAGTGATGCCACGTGTGAGCGGTTCTATGTGGCATGCTAAAGCCGCTGCATGGGTGGGTCCTACCATATGGGTAGGTTCGGTAATGAACTACGAACCTGTGTGCTGTGGCTCGGCTGCGGCTGATAGACACCGTAAATAAATACTTTCTTTTATTAGTAACTAAATTTAATTTTTTTTACCCGTACTACGTAGATTCTTTTTATAAGAAACTAAATATTTCAGGTACGTTTAAATAGATAGAAAGAAGGGGAAAAAACTAAACTTTCTTATTTATTTAAAAATTTAAATTTTGAAGGGTTGAATTTAGTTTTTTTTTTTTTCATTTTGGATTGAAAAGTCAATAAATCCTTCAATGTATTTAATTTTGTCCCTGAAAAGTAGTAAACTAAAAAAATCTTAAAAATTTACTTCAAATAATTTTTGTAGGGAAACGACAGTTAATTAATATTAACAGCTTTAATAGTGGATTGTGTTATTTAATAGTGGATTACATTAAATACACATTGCTTTAGTTGTCTGATGTGAATGAGCATAGATTAGTTAAACCATTAATATTAATGTTTTAATTTCATAAACATTTGTCATTTTTTTTCTTTTTTTTCTATCATTATATAATTTTTTTTCACTGTGCTAATTAGAAACAACAACAATGCGAACTCTCTTCCATTTTGATATTCCATTTTAACATATGCAACATGAGATTTGTAAAAACAAGTTAAAAGGAGATTGGTTTATCTTATGATTTAAAGGTTAAGTGACTTTAAATGAAAACATTAAGTTGAGTTTCTTGTTTACACTGAAAGATTTATAAGTTATAATTAGCTATATACTATTCTCTGAATTTTTATTAATATTATTTTATTTTTAAATTTGTATTTTTCTTAGTACCATAAGTAGATATCTCTTTTATTTTTGACTAAAATTTAGGGTAGTTTTATTGAATGTATTTGTTAATGGTTAATAGGTCTTATAATTGACTTTAAAGAAGTTACATTCCATTTTAATAGGACACCGAACTAATTACTAATACATAGTCCATCAGCCTCAAGCCAAATAGGCGAAGAGGTTTATCCAATGAAAAACTCATAAATAATTTCAATTTAAGTTGTGCCTAATCATTTTATGGTGATGCATGAAAACATTAGATCGTCCAATATAACATTAGTTGCTTAATCAATTTATGGTTGTATTAGTTTGCTCTCAACATTTTATCAATTGTCCAAAGTTAAGAAAAACAAACTTATGTGTGTCACATAGGATTAGACTTTAAGCAAATATCACTAGAACTAGTTTGGTATTGTTCCTGCTAGGGAGATGGGACCTATAGAACTATTGAAGTCTTCGTCTTCCTCCTTCCTTCGGGTAGGTTGCTGGGGCTTCATTGAGATCCTTCTCATCTTCGTGCTACTCCTTTGGCTCTCAGTCTCGTGTGAATGCCAAATGGGGGAGGTACCTGCAGAAGGCACTCCGACGCTCAAGTCAGTAAAGGGTGTTCGGTACTCGGGTAGGTGTACAGTAATAATGACGTACCTTGTTCCTTGGAATGTGTGCTATTTATATTATTTTAATGGGCTTACCTCATTGGACCTGATTAGTGGAATGGATCACACTTATGGTTGCATTACCTAATTCTTAATGGTAATTTAGCTTCACTGACCTTGGTTTGAGAGTTAATGGTTATATGTGTCGGTTGGCCTGGCCGTGCGTGGTGTCTCGGTCGGTTCGGTCAAGGTGCCCGAGACACGTCAACATGTCGGTCAGCCATCCCGGTACAGGTACTATTTTATAAGGTCAGTTGATGCAATCCTAGCTTGCGGAATTTGGTGGGATTGGGTGGTTAAAATGAGTGACAGAAACTATGAAGTAATGGTGTATGGAGAATGAAAATGAAGCTTAAGAGAGGTTAAGCCAACTCCTAAAAAGATTAAAGTAAAACACTATTAGAAGTGCAAACTTGAGAGTGAGAATTGGAAGACGAATGAGCTAACAACTTAGGCAGTCTTTCTTTATCAATTCCAATCTGATTTACAAGGGGGCTAACACTTGTATTTATAGTGCTATGGGCAGCCAATGTGCAAGCTTTAACCCTAAAAACTCTTCATATGGTCTAGAGTTGCATTGGATCCAAGGAGGCCCAATTGTAACTCTAGCTAGACTCTTTCTTTTTCTATTTACACCCTACTCTAATTGGCCCAATACATGGCCCATGAAAATGACTCAAATACAAGCCCAAAATAAAGCCTATACTATTTTGTATAATGTTTATAAAACTAGATTAAAAAATGGAAGAGTAGACAACAATTAATTCTCCCTTATATGAGAGTCTTTTGAGATCCTTTTTTTGCTTCCAATCTTCTTAGCCAAATGTTTCGAGGCTGGAAGGGTTTTCATCAACAGTCTTTGTAGATACCACTTCATAAGGTTGGTTTTTGTACATAACGCCTGATACGGTCAATTTTTGGTAGATAACACTCGATAAGGTCGACCGCTTGATAAGGTCGACCACCTAATAAGGTCGTTTTGTATAGATACCGCCTGATAAGGTTGATTTGTGTACATATCATCTGATAAGATTAGCTTTTGTACATATCATCTTCATAAGGCAGACTTTGTAAATATTGTGTGATAAGGTCAACTTTTTAAGCTTCTGGTCAAGTTGACAACTGAACATAGTTAGCAATTTAAAAATTCAACCGAGTTGGGGTCGAGGCTCACAACCAGTAATTTTAATAATCCAACCATGTTGGGATTGAGGCTGAGCATAGTCAGCAATTTTATCAATCTAGCTAAGTTAGGATCAAGACTAAACATAATTAGCAATTTTAACAATCTAGTTGAGTTGGAGGTCAAGGTTGAGCATAGTCAATAATTTTATCAATTCAACTAAGTTGGGGTCGAGACTAAGCATAGTCAACAATTTTAACAATCTAGTTGAGTTGAGGTCGAGGATGAACACAATCAACAATTTTATCAATCTAGGGTTGAATGCGTAGTCAACAATTTTAACAATATGGTGAGTTGGGGTCGAGGCTATGCGTAGTTAACAAATTTAACAATCCAACTGAGTTGGGGTCAAGACTGAACTTAGTCAACAAATTTAAGAATCCTATTAAGCTAAGGTCGAGGCTAAGTTTAGTCAGCAAATTTAACAATTCAACCGAGTTTGGATCAAGCCTGAGTTTATTCATCAAATTTAACAATCCAACCGAGCCTAAATCTAGGTTGATCAGCATTTGATAACTTGAAAAAAATATTAATAACACAAAAATTTATTATAAAAAAGATTTTTGTTTAAATTAAACACGATAAGCCAATATTATATTTGTTTATTCGAATCCAAGATGTTCATTTTAAGAAAATATAACATGTGAAATTTGAATAATTTTTATTAATAGTTTAATAAAAGAATTAAATAAAAAAGTTTTTATCATTAATATTCAATAAAATAGTGTATGTTTTTTTTTTTAATTTAGTTTATAAAAGTTTATACTCGTTAATATATTTTTTTCTTTTGAAAGTAAATTTGTAGAATGATACATGTCGTAAAACAAAAAAATAATAATAAAATGTAATCAAAACAAAATTAAATATATTTTTAGTTTGTATAAATATGTTGTTTATATTTATAAAGTTTACGTCTTGAGATTTTGTAATATTATTTTTTAGTCTTTATATTGGAGTGTTATTAGTTTAATGTTACAATAAAAAATATTAATTAAGATAATTAAAGTAATAAAAAATGAAAAATAAAAATCATTAATATTTTAAAACAAATAATTTAATTAAAAAAATATATTTTTATTTAATATAAACAAATAATCATATACATTAATTTTTATTTTTTTCAAGACATAGGTTATTTTTTAAACGTTGTAATTTAAAATAAACATTATAATATTATAATTTTGAATCACTATTAAAAAAATTATTTTCTAATGCACTAAAAAAAATAGACATTTAATCTCTAAACACAAAAAAAATAATAACAATTAAATATATTAAAACTATATATAATTTTAAAAAATTATTACTGTTTCTTATTTTTTTTTTTTAAAAGAAAAATCTGAAGTTAAGGTTAGTAATAAAAAGTGAATAATAGATAACTTTACCAATCTTTTCAACGAAAATGACGAACAATTATAGTCTTTACCTCTTCTCTTTTTAATTTTGTTTTTTTTTTTTTTTTTTTTTTTAATGTTGGCAATTTTTGTTATGTTTATATCTTTTATCTTTATCTTAATTTGTTTTGCCTTTATTTTATATCTTTTATGCTTTTATTTATTATTATTTTTCTACCATTTTTTTTATTGTTGCTGTTTTTATTTTTTAGACT
>Ga0123342_1004781_pt1 | contig 20330 bp, 5 predicted proteins | sample Turbeawhitnodule_FD_89960 | JGI IMG/M metagenome (GOLD analysis project Ga0123342, IMG submission 89960) | Root nodule microbial communities of legume samples collected from Mexico - Turtle bean Mexico white nodule | ecosystem: Host-associated > Plants > Roots > Nodule | place: Mexico: Nepantla... | reverse complement strand
AAGCAATTATCCTTTTCATTAATAATTAAGTAATCAAATTAATTTAATTTTAATTAATTTTTTTACTGTAATTAATTTGATTAATATTAAAAATATAAATGGTAACATAATTAATTATATTTTGAAAATACAAATTTGTATCAAAATTAATTTGGATTAATATTAAAAAGTTTATTTTTTTAAATGTAGTTTGTTCCTTTAAAAAAAATTTAAGTTCAAAAATTTTAACCATCAGTTTTTGTTTTTTTAATTTTTGCGTATTCAAACTATATTTTGTCTATCTATAATATAAAATACTTTGTAAATCCTAAACGACTTAAAAACTAAAAGTGACGCATTTTAAACTTAGAGAATCATAAACAGGTAAAAGTATTTTTTTAAAGAATAAAAACATATCATATTTTAAAAATCATCATTTTCTCAATAGAAGTTATTAAATGCATGTAAAATTTATAATAAAATTACTTTCTTTCTAATTAAACAATTTGTGTTTTCTTATTTAAATAATTTTATTTATTTATTTTCATTTTTATCCTTAATAACAATTAAAGTTACTTTGCAAATTGATCATTCGTGTCTTTCTCTTTCATGTTTATTCCTCTAATCAAAGTCTTTCTTTATTATGGTATTTAGGTATCTTATCATTCCTTCATTGTGTCTTCTTCTAATGGTTTTTCCAACTTTTTCAATGGTGGGAGTCCTCTTGTAGAAAAGGAAGTTTCATTGTTGGTGAGGATTATGCTTCTCAAAGCCACATTGACTTGTTTATATTGAAGGTTTCTTTATAGAAGGCACAATCCCTTTTTCTGCCCTCCATTAGTGTTGTTGTGGAGGTTTCTCCCCTTGTTGGAGGTAAACCCTCTTGCCACCACATCTAAGATCCAAGTTAGGCAGAAGCAAAAAACCTTTGCTCTAAAAAGTGCATATCCAACATAATTGATTACTCATAAAAAGAAAACTAAGGATAAATTTCCCCTTGTCTATAATCCCAAGCACATATGGATACTTGGTAAAAAATTTACTTATGCCTAAAAGGATTCCATAGAAGGGTTTCTAAAATTCTGTAGTGCACATATTATTGACAAGGTCAAACTTTTAAGAGTTAAGGAGTGTTCAATTGAAGATGGATTATATACTAAAGATTCTCTTAATGGTGATTATTTTAATTATAGGGATATATTTTTTTCAAAGAACTAGATGTCTTTTTTTCTTTGTCAAATTTTGGATGTAGGTTGTTGAGTGCCATGAATGTGACACCAAGTTAACTTCATCTAAATAGTTGGACTTTTCTAATCTTGTGTTAGTATCTTCAACTTGTCTCCATAATCAATAAATTTGTGTATACCAATTAAAGCATGGTACCACAATTAGTTGGGTGTCATTAAACAGTGCCTAATTTGGCCCACTTTTCACAATATATGCCTATTCGTTCAAAACCTGAAAAGATTTTTTTAAGATCAGGTGTTCAACCCAAAATATCAATAAAAGTACATTATTTTATTCTGATCTTACTCGTCATTTCTCCTATACTAGAAAGGTTGGATACATTAAAATCAATATATTATTTCTATCTAGGAGAGGATAGATGTTGAAATTATCAAGAACTTTCCTCATCCAACAAGTAGAAAGGATCTACTAATTGTATTCGTTATACATGACCACGTAGATTGGTTCCTAGGTAAGAATTTATTTGATTTTCATATTAATTTGTGTTACCTTTAATGTTGACCTTTGGTCTTTTGTGCAAAGGTCTTGAGGAAAAGCATCAATTACAAGAAACTGTGAACTAAGGTTGGTACAACTTTGGAGAAGGATATTCTGATTGAATTTTAAAGGCATTTGAGAAAGAAGAAGAATTTTTTATCTGTGATTATGCATGTTGTGGTTGAGGATGTTAGGTCAACCAACACTACCCTCTAGCTTGAACGAAGACTTTGTGCAACCACAACCAAATGTGGAGATGGTTACTACTCTTAACTCGACTATTGGTTAGATATTGCATTATCCTCAGTTGGTGCCAAATCTTTCAAGTTCTTTGGGGGTTTTACATTATCAAGAAAGAAGGCCTTTTTCCATCCTTATAAGAAGAAAAGATGGTTCACTACCCAAATGAACCATGTTTTAAAAAACTCACTCAATACACACTCGTTGTGGCATGTAAACATGAGGAACGACCAAGTTAAAATTGTTAGAGGAGGTTTCCCATGTGTTTTTTTTTTTTTGTTAATTTGCTAAACATTGTTGGCCTTGAAGGAAGCTTTGATTTATGTGAAGTAATGTTGGTGAAATGAATGGCGATAATACATACTAGAAGAATATGGTAGTTAAAATCATATGTCAAAGTGTTAACATATCAAAGATTTAGATAAGACAATGCAAAACCACCAGTTGTTGATATCCACCAAGGTTAAGGAATTAAGGTTTATCTCAAAGAGCTATCTTGGTGGAGAATGATAATAATAATTTGGGGCAACAAAATAAGGACCTTGTTGTTTAGATGAGTGAATTGAAAAAACACCTTAAGGACTCCAAGTAGAATGCTAAATTTTCTAAGGATAGTGTTGTAAAACTGCAAGAGTCATTTGAGGAAGCGAACATAATTCATGGAAACCTCAAGGCCAAGCTAAGTAAGGTTACTAAAGCCAAGCTAAGAAAGGTTACTAATTCAAACTTACTTGGGTGACAAATAATGTCTTTTTGTGACCACCGTAGTGCCTTTCGTGAAAATATGAGTTGGACGAGTGTGTTGATACTCTAAATTTTTTTATGAGGTTTTGATTCTTTTTTAAACAAAATCATTGAGAACTCTGAGTCTCACTTTCAAGATTCGTTTTCCTTTACACCTACCGAGATAGGTTTATCATTGTTTAATATTATGCCCAATAATCATAACCTAATATTAGAATTCTTTATTAATAGGTATAGTCTACCTATGTATCATTTATGTTTTGGTCTAGTCCCCCCATATTTTTGTGTTTTCTTTCATTTTCTTTTTTTAATAATACTTTTTTCATGTGATGGCAAATGATTGTTGTTACTTGAGGTGTCAGCCTAGTTGAGATGTCAAGTAGCATAGTGATGCCTAACATGAAAGCTTTTTATAAAACCTAATGAACGATTTGGTTAAAATAGGATTCAACATGAAAGAAGGATAATGGTCAATTTGGAAAGGCGTGGGATTGAGGTCGAAAATCCTTTGTGTAGTTTGTGCGGGTTGGAGGAGGAGTTTTGTCGTCACTTGTTTTTCGAATGCATATTAGTTTGGCTTGTGTGGAGTCAATGCTCATTTGTCTTGGCTTGGAAAGACAACCGTGTTTCACAATGATCATTAGTCAAAAAATTTACAGTTTAGGATGGGCAATGCTTCGGATTCAGTTAATGAAATCTGGGGAGCAATTTGAGTTGGAGTAGTAAGTGAAATTTGGAAACACAAGAACAATGTCATATTTAATAGGGGTGTGGCTGATGAGTCTGAATTGTTTGCACTTATTCAAGTAAATGGTTGGTCTTGGATTACTTCCAATTCAAGCTTTGTTTCGTTCTCTTACTCTGACTAGTGTTTGGACCCTTTAGTGTGTATGAGGTTGGTTTATTGATGTTGTACCTTACAGGTTTCTACTTTGTTAGTTTTTGAGGTTTTTGACAAGAGAGTTGCTTTGTTGGCTGCTGGAGGTGTTTTTGGTTGTTAGGAGAGATTAATACGCAGTTTTTGTATAAGGGTTGGATCATCCCTGAAGTGGTTCATATGTATTGATTCTTTATTACTAATAAAAAACAATATCATAACTATATCCTTGTATATTTTTACTAAAAAAGGAAATGAAGGAAAAAAATATCTTACAACATTTTGAAATAAACAAAAATACATTAAAAAAAGTAGAATGATTAATTATTATGAATTTTAGAGGAAAAAACAATGCATGATTTCCATCATCTTTACACAACACCTCATCTTTACCCAACAAATAAATAATTTAATACAAATGAAATATAAACAATACCAATCTTATGAAAACAATATTTAAAATAAAAAAGAAACTGAGAACTCTTCTCTCACAAATTTGTAAAAGTTAAAAGATATGTATTATGAAAATAAAATAAATTATTTTCAAAACTCAAATATGGTGCCACATATGACATGTGATTGGGAGTGTCAGCAGTGAACAAGTTTTGAAAAGGAACAATTCAATTTTGCTTCCTATCAAATTGCAATGTAGGGACCAAACTCCATTGACACAGATTTTGCTATCTGCCAACAAACCAACAATTTCATATGGCAAGACATTCTCAAAATCTTTTCCTTCTCTTTTTCACTTTTGTCCAAAAAAATTCATAAAAAATATTATATATATATATATATATTAAATTATCTTTTTCTTTTTAATTTTATAAAAAAATATTTTAAAATGTTTAAATCTTATTTACTTTTATTAATATGAAATCCTCATTACCTGTTTTTATATTTAAAGAAGAGTTGAATGAACATTTTAAGTAACACCTACAAAGGATTGTCTAGAATATTGCTAACATTTTAGAGTTTTATTTATTTTTAATCCTACAATACATATGATATATGTATACCTTAAAATAAAGTTTAATAAACAAAATAATAATTTCATATTTTCAAGGAATTACAAATAAAAAAATTACCCACTTCTATAAGAATTGAAGAAATAATTTTAAATTTTAGAAAAACATTATATAAAACCATAATCAAAACAAACTTGTTTTTTTATATAAGACACACACTTGTCTTATAAACCCTAGAAGCATATATTTAAGGCTTAATGTTATTATATTATTGGATAACTATGAGAATGGTAATGGAACATCCTATAAGGTCAACAAAGCATAGGACCAAGATGTTATCTTCATTTGAAAAGATTATTACCCTTGTGTGCTTTCCACTACAAAACCACATATGAAATTGCAAAGAAAAAGTCAACATCACCATCCTTGATCTTCCCTATTATGCAGACCAACTTCCCCAAAACACACTATTTTCCATTTACTTTGTTCAGTTATAAGTTTTAATAAGGATGTGAGTGACTTCAATTAGCCATGAATTGTGATGTTCATCATCTCCACTTTGTCAAAGAACACAAGTTATGACACCATTATGTGGCATTTAATTGGAAGAGTATGGTAGCATGCCACTATCATTGTTTTGTTGATTTGCCAAGTGCAACATGAATATTGCTTCACTTTTATCATCCTCATCATCTACTAGTCTTACTTATAAAAAAAATTATAATCACTTCTATATTTAATTATGTTAAGTTTAATTTTTGCTTTGTGAACCCTTCAAGATTCTTCCATGATTTGACCTAAAATAATTAAGGATGAAATAACTTTTTAAGTCTGTGTAAATATAGTTATATTTAGTTTTAATTTTCTAAAAAGATGGTAGTTTTATTCTCATTAATTTCCTAAAAATTAAACCTATTATTATTAATAATAATGTAATTATATATCACTTCAAAATAGTTACTAATATGAGATGATTAAATACATCTCATGCTAATATCTAAATATAATAGATATCTTTATTTTAATTTTATGAAGATCGAAACTGAAGAAAAATAGAGAACATTATAGTTATAGTTAAAGTGAGGCCTAAATAAAGTCTTCTGTTTTAGAATTAAATATAATTGAAAATTATCATGAAAAAAATTAATACAGGATAAAATAATTTATTTTTAACCATGGGCTAAATTATAAATGTAGAAATTTGAGTTTATAAATTATTTGATATTTGCTTCAATTTCCAACCATTTAAACCTATACTAACGTCACATGCTATTTTAGAATGGAAAAGTCATCCATCACGGGAATTTATCCCTGTTCCAGTTACAACTTCTCTTAACATATATTGCAAGATATGAATGATACCTTTTGTTTTTATTATCACGTTGTGACATAGTGGTGAAACATCATACGTTATAGTTGTAAAGTGTTACTGATATTATGTTATAGAAAATTTTGATTACTAAATTAGTATTCCTTTTTATTCATAAAATTGGAATAAAAAATTTTATTTAAAATATTGATCTTACTTTCACTCATGTAGACAAAATTATTAGTAAATAGAGTCTAATTCGAGACAATAAGAAGTATTAGAGTGCAAAATGAATTAATTCTAACTGTAAATATGATCAACTCAACTTAATTATAATTATATTTTATAAATTAGATCTTCAAGTTGTTAGACAAATATTGATTATATTATATGATTTCTCAATCCTATCAGTATTAATGATTTTTTTATCCGTAAGAAAAGATAAATAAATGTGGTTCACTTTAGGAGTGTATCAATCCTTATATAGAAAGAAGAGTTAAACAACTCCTCTCTCCAAACAAACTCAAACCCAAAAAATGGCGTCTACTACCTTCACAAAAACACGAACAACACCAGCTAAAAGACCTAACACTGAACGCCGCCACAAAAGCTAACACCCCTCAAAGGCCAACCAGAAAAAACTAGAAATTAACAAGAATTTTTAATCGAATGAATACAAACAAGGGGTTCTAAACATCAATCAGAGAAGGAAAAGCCCATTGAAGACACTTTGGCTGAAATCCAAGACCAAACATTTAGTTGAGCCAAGGAGAAAATTTCAGAGTAATCAATAACTCCTCCTTTAAAAATGCAATTATTGTTATGCCTCCATAACTCACTTATCACCGCAATCCATATATTACCCAAATTAACCGACGAAGGCGCATCGATCAAAATGAACTGCGTGAAATGTGAGATAGGAATAAGAGGATCTACCGAGCTCACTCCTAACCACGTGTAACAGATATTCCACACTAGTCAGGAGACTTTGCATCCAAAGAACAAATGGCTTTTCGATTCCTCTTTCTCCCCACAAAAACAACAGAGGTTACTCTCAACCACAACCCCACGTCTCTCCAGGTTGGTCTTAGTAACAATCTTGTTTTCAATCACCCTCCAAGCAGTGACATGAGCTGAAAGCAAGACGTTAATCCTCCAGAAGAAGTTGTAAACCCGTGAAAAATCCCCTTCTTCCTCACCTCTCAAAATACCGTAGGTGGACTTAACTGAAAAACCTTGAGACTCATTAACCTTCCAACTTCATCTATCTTCGGACCCCAAATCAAAACTTGAACCAAGTACTACCGCAAGAAGTTGACTTACCTGGGACTCCTCCATGCAAAAAAAAGTCCACGTCTCCAATTAAGAGTTTATGTCCAAACATTATTTACTCAAACCCCCAAAATCAAACAACAACGCTCTCGTTATTAACTGACAGGAAAAAAAAGTCACAAAAATCTACATTTCAAACTGCTAGAGCCCATCCAATATACTTGCATTAATTATATTTATTATAATTTTATTCTAATATCATTATTAGATTTAGTGTTTACTTCTAATTTAACTGATTTTATTAATATTTTTTTTTTTTTACATTATGGTGTAAGATGATTGAATTTCCTATACTGTTGTTTATGTTAACTATCTGGAAGCTGGTTTTGTATTAGCAAAATCATTCAGTTTTATAACTCTAAAACTTATAATCTTCAAAAGAAAATATTATCTGAAAAAAAAAAGTTATTATATTAATTAAATTAGATATTATATATTAAAAAAATTATTGATATCTAACATAATTTTATTATTAATAAATAATTTTTAAATTAGTATTTAATTAACTATAAAGATTTTATATATCAATTATTTAAATTCTAAAGTTGATAACTAAAACATTAATAACTAATTGGATATCAAATTAAAAATTATTTATTAATAATAGAAACTACTTTGGATACCAATACTTTTTTAATTTCTAAAATAATATATAATTAAATTAATATAAAAATTAATTATCTTGTCTTTAATTTATATATTTAATAATTTTCTTGTAATGATATTGATATTTTATATTTTTAAGTAAATTATTGTTTTAATTAGCCAAATCAACTATCGAACTGCTTAAAACAAACAATAACTCCAATATAATTTAACTCAAACTATTATTTTTTTTCGACTCCAACCTAATCCCAATTAATCAGATTAAAAACATAAGAAAAATTCTGCTTAATTAACTAATTGTACACATTTTGGCTCATTCTTATTTGATTAGGGTTTGGAATGTGGAAACTATACATTGTAAGTGCGCATGCTTTTCGCTTTACGTGTATGTCCCAAAAGCAAGTTGTGCCAATTTGTTTTTTCAGACAAAGGATGAATATTCAATTAGCAAAACCAAGTTATTCAAATGTATCATAATAAAATGTAAAGCATCAAATAATATAGTGATGGAAAGTGGATTAGGAAGCTAAACCAACCCTAATTAAACTGATAAAACTGATTATCATAACTAAGACCTTGTACCTGCCAATTCTTTTCTTAGCTTATATAGTGGTGTGTGATTGTGAAATCTTCTTGCACCAAATGCTTAAAACTTGCTTTTCATTTGATTTGTTTTGTGATTTTCTTTGCTAAGATTTTATTATGATTCCTTTTGTGTAATCATGAAAACTCAACCTAATATATTTTGGTTCAATGGAAATTGTCTATGGTCGGTATGGTTTGACCACACTAGAGAGTTGACACCACTAAGCACGTACTAAATATAACTTCTTCTTTTTTTTATATTTTATAATAATCAAAGTATTTACCAATATATAATAGCAATTTTGAAAATTTCAGAAGCTTCATTTTATTATAATTCTATCGACCCATTTGTTTTTCAAGAGTTCAAATGATGAATAACAATTGTGACTTAATTATGTACTTATCATTAATTTTTTTAATGAATTATTATATTATACACCCATTCCTTAATTTTTTTAATAGACTTTCATTATTTAAAAAATAAATAAAACTACCCCACTTTGTAATTTAATCACACTAGCTATTATATATATATATATATATATATATATATATATTCATTTATTTATCTATTTCGTGTAATTAATCGTGAGTAGTTTAACAAAATTTGAAAAATTTAATATTTGTGGAACTCTAAATGATTTCCTTATTGCGTCTAAAGAACTATAATTTGATAACTATAATTATGTACTTATCATTAATTTTTTTTATGAATTATTATATTAATTATACCCATTCCTTAATTTTTTTTATATACTGTCATTATTTATAAAAAAAAAACTACCCCACTTTGTAAATTTAATCACACTAGCTATTATGTGGACCCATTCCCAATATTTGATTTAATATATATATATATATATTCATTTATTTATCTATTTCGTGTAATTAATTGTGACTAGTTTAACAAAATTTTAAAAATTTAATATTTGTGGAACCTTAAATGATTTCCTTGCGTCTAAAGAACTATAATTTGATAATTGTTATTGATTAAAGCGAAATTGTATTTTACGATAAACTTCCAAGTAGGTCTATGCCTACTCTATAATAATTTTTTTATTTGAACTTAAATCAGTCCACGTCAAGCAAAAGTTTTTAACAATAAAAAGAATCTAAAAAATAATAGCATTTTTACCTCATCTCAAACAAAATTTATCATATTCAAAACCTTATCATCACTCTACTTGACAATTCCCAAAGTAAGCTTTAATTAAGGAAGATTGTTATTTTATATAAATATATATATATATATATATATATATATATATATATTGTTATAATTTTTTTTTCTAATATATCAAATATGTTTGACATAAATTTTAGGATATGATTCTCATATTATTATTTTATTAACTTCTTTATTTGATCAGAATGAGTTATAGTATTCATATAGTTAAAAGTTAATGTTATGTCTTTTCTCTTTCTCACATAAGATTTATTGTTGAATCTCTATTTTATTTTCCTATGGTTTTTAAACACAATCTTTGGGGGTTTTTATTTGTCATGACATATTTTTAGGGTCATGTCTCCATCCAATTACTCATCTCAAACCAAAGATAATTCTACCCATGCACAAAATATGTCATGACCAAGTTCAGTTCAAAATTTCAGAAGCTTATTTTTACAAACTTAATTTAATTTGGGATTCAATTATTTTTTATTTTTCAAATAAACTACCTGGAAACCTATAAATTATAAGCTAAGAGTTGAATTTATTTGAAGTGAATGCATTAAAATAAATTAACTAATAAATAATAAATATAAATATAAAATAACATTCAACACATATTTTTTTAACATAGTTTATAATAATTTTCGTTTCAAATTAATACTATTCGAGCGATAACTAAGTTATATATGTAATTTATAATATTTAAATTTATTTTTAATAAAGTATTTTGCTAAAAAAAAAAGGGAATACATTTTAAAATAATAATGAAAACTTTAGAATTTATATTAAAGCTCAATATGTCGGATCCAGGATAATTTTGGATTTATGTTAAGCCAAGTCGACCTGAATCCATTTCAGGTCAATATTGAGCTAGGTCGATCTGAGCCGATATCAAGCCGGTATGGGTCGATGTCAAATTAAGGCAACCCGAGTAAATGTATAGTCGAGTCGATCTGGGTCAATTTTGGACCGATGTCGATCCAAGTCGGTTGGGGCCCATTTCAGGTCATTGTTGACCCGAGTTGGTCTGCAACCATTCGAGTCGATACCGGGCTCGGGGGGATTTTTGGCCGATGTCGAGCCAATTCGTCCCGGACCCATTCGAGTTGGCCCATGTCAATGTCGATTCAAGCCAGCTTGAACCAATGTCAAGTCGAGTTAGCCTATGCCGATGTCGAGCTAAGTCAGGTCGGGCCCATTTCAGGCCGTTGTCGAGCCCAGTTGGCCCGGGCTAGTGTAGAGTTGAGTTGGCCCAGGCCGTTGTCGAATCGAGTTGACTCAGAACGATGTCGATCCGAGGGTGATGTTTGGCCGAGTGGGACTGACCGATTTTGAGTTGAGTCGTTATGGGCCGATATCGAGTCGAGTTAGTTCAGGTCGATGTCAAGTCGAGTCAGTTCGGGCCGATGTCTACCCAGACCGATTTCGAGTTAAGTCAACCTGAGAAGATGTCGAGACGAGTCGGCCTTAGAAGTTGTCAAGCTGAGTGGGCTTGGGACGATGTCGATCCGAGTCAACCCAAGTCCATGTCGAGCCGAGTTGGTCCGAGTCCATGTCGATCTGAGTCAACCCATGACAATTTCGAGCAGAGTCAGTCCACACCATGTCGAGTCGAGTCATCCCAACCAAGGTTGAGTCAGCATCAAGCCCATGTGGAGCCAATTCTACCTAGACCCAATTCGAGACCAATTGACACTGAACCCATGTATAGCCAAGTCGACCCAGACCCAGATCGAGTCGAATCGATCGACCTGGATCGATATCAACCCGAATCGGCTAGTTTCCATGTCGAGTCGACTAATTGAAAAAGTATATTTAATTTAATTAACAAAATAAATTTAACCTAAATTTAATATATTTTAAATGAATTCAAATAAATTAAAACAAATTTAATTTAATTAAAATAGATATGAATTTTAACTCTAATCCATTTTATTGGATTTAGCATGAACACCCAATTGTATAGGTATTTAAATATTTGTAATATGTTGGATTTCTTTTTAAAGGATTTTTCAAGAGAGATTATAATCTTTCTTGTTTTACTTGCATATAAATAATGTAATTGAATAGTTTAAGAATATAGGGAAACAATTTTCTAAAGTTGTTTGGATTAAATTTGATGTAGATTTTTTAGAATCTAATTAATATTCGTGTTTCTATCATCTTAATTCTATTATCCTAATTTTCTTTCATTCATTGAAACAATTGTCATTGTGTATTACACTCTACATCCAAGTTTTCAAGAAAAAATAAAATTACAAGAGTCATTGTTGAAAATGATTCACTTGTCTTAATTGTGATTTGAGTTATACTTTTTGCAATATGTTTCTTTTTTCACAAAAAAAAAGTTATAAACTAACAAATAAACTTGTATTCTTTAAATAAAGTTTAAATATTTAAATAGATCTTAATAATAATATCATTTTAAAAGAAAAAAAAAACATTTTTTTTATTTATAATTATAAAAGAGTAAAAGGGATTCTAACTAATTAATGAGAATACAAAAAAGAAAAAAAAGTAGGTTATATGAAAACTATAAAATTGTGGATTGTGTAGTGGATACAAAACACTGGTTCAATAGTGTAGAGTTAAATCCATGCAGTAAACAATCACTTGATAGATGAAAAACATAATGATTAAAGGATGAGAAACAACAATAATCACTCTCTAAGCATGGATCATCAATACTAATTAACACTTTTAAGTACCATCATATCAGTTGCTATTGTTTTCATAAAAAAAGCCAATAATAATTACAACCTACAAGTAAATAGCTTATAACAGGGCCACACGTTGAAATAAAATAATATTAATTATTTCATTCAATAATGAAAATGTCTAAAACAACTATAAAATTCTAATACTTAACCATTACAAGAAAATTATTAACACAAACAGATTTTACTTATCATTAAATATTATTTTAGTGAATAAAAAAATTATTAATATTTAAATATAAATAATAAAATTTATAAACTAATTTTTAAATTAATATATAATTAATTATTAATATTTTAGCTACCAAATTTAAAATTTAAAATAATTAGTAATTAATTCGATATCAGTATATAAATTAGTTTATAAATTTTATTAATAATAAAAACTAATTTTAAATATAATTTTTTTATTTTTTAAAATAATATATAATTTAATTAATATTTTAATTTTTAAAATTAATTTTATTTAATGATTTTATTATAGTAAACACTTTTACATCCAAAAGTTTTTACTCCTAAAGAGAAAAAACATTTTACTTGATATTACCCTTCATTAATGTTTATTTCCTTTTATAAATTTTTCTTGTTAGGCAGTATCCAAATATTTTTTATTTTAAATACTTTTAACTTATCAAATTTACAATTAGTTTATTTTATCATTCGAGTTTAAAATTCTTTTTTCAAAAAAAGCTGTAATTAAATAAAAATATTTTAATTTCTTATCTCAAATGTTATTAAAGATTTTATTTATATAACTGATAATTGTAAATCGTTAACTCAATAACTTATTTTAATTTTATATTTTTATCATTAAACACTCTATTACATGTTTTTTTTAATATTGATTATGACGACATTTAAGTAGCAAGTACTCTAAAAAATGAGTTTTATTTCAAGATAGAAAATAAGATTATTTCAATGTTGAAAGAGTAAGAAAAGAGAAGGGTCATTATACTTTGAGGAATATTTACTTCCCGATGTAAAAGTCATTTTTACTCACTGATTTAACATCACAATAAGAATATATGTAGGTTTGCATGCACTGATATGATATGATAGATTAATGGAATTATGACTCGAAGGTTTCCCTCGTTCAATCCTCAATTATGTACCCTAAAAGACGTGCATTAGCTACATTGCCTACTCCTAGGTTCTTTTGTCCCTAAATGATCTTAAAGTCAAAGAAACACATCAATATCAAATTTATATTTATTGCTTTCAAGAGTTTTTAATGTTTTTGGAAGAAAGTTGAATCTTTTCTATGTTTTAAAACATGAAGTAATTTAGGTTGAGTTTCATATAAATTCAAATAAAACAAGAATCCTAGTGTGGAATAGCTCACAAACTCATTAGATAATCTATCAACACAAACAAAAATAATAATAGATAACAAAGAAATCAACAATAACAACTAAAGGTTAATGTTATTCAATTAAAATGTTAATTAACTTAATCTACAAATAAAAATTCACTAAGACAAAGATTACTATTTGAAATTTAACTTAGTAAACTCTCAACTCTAAGTTAGTTATTTCAGTTACAAGATCTTATTTATAAAAATAACTGTCAAAACTAACTTTCGTAAATCACACTACGATGATTGAAGAAGACACTTTATCATTTGAACTCGAAATGTTAAACGAGACCCTAATCACACAATAAAAAAAGTTACATTGATGTAGAGTAGATGATTTGATACCCCCTAATGCTCTGAAAATAGACACATGAAGAAAAAGAAAGAGGACTTGGTTAAAAGAGACAACTTTGTACTACCTTTTAAACAAGGTTTTTTTGCTTAGATAATTTTTACAAGTCTCCACCTTGGTTTAGTAAAAATCTTCTAAGCGATAAAACACTCACCGTCTCTAAACACATCATAAGCTTAATCACCAATCAATTGGGTTAAAAACAAGAAATGAAACAACTTATTGTTAGGAAAAGCTTTCAAATTATATAAGAGCGATTGTGATATGTTGAGACCTTTACCACCTTCAAAGATCTTTGAGTAATCTCCTCTCTTACAAAATGAAGTTTGACATTAATGTGCTTAGTTATTTCATGGTAGACTTGGTTCTTAGATAGTTGTATAACACTTTTGTTGTCATAATAGACTGGGACAACTTGGTCTTGTACCTTTAGCTTTTTAGCTAGACACTTCAATCATAAAGCTTCCTTCACTATACAGAGACATAAAGAGAGAGAAAAAAAAATCACAAAGAATGTTATATTGGTTCACTATTCTTCAAGAGTTACATCCAGCTTCCCAGCCACACCAACTAAGATAATAACACTAAAACAAATAATCTTTACAACACAAGACTCACAAGATTATCACTCTTGAACCCTAAGAGAATTATCCAAGCCACAAACAACACCATGTTGCTCCATAGAAATCAGAAAAACGATTTAATTTCAATACAAGAACTCAAAACAAAATAGTTAAGGAAGAACTACACTTGAATTACGGCAGAAAAAGTCAAGTTTTGAAAATTCAAGAAAAACTTCTTCAATCAAGATACGAAATCCAAGAATACTACAACAATACTCCAAGGATCAAAAGTTTTCGCTTAGAATAAAATTTTCTCTAAAAAATTGTTAAGCTCTATCTTTGAAAATCTTAAAATTCTCACCTCGAAAGTTTTTCAAAAGATGTTTTTATAATCTTTACAGAAGAATACTTTTCCAAAATGTTCTATTATTTTTAATGGATTAAAAAATCGATACAGCCAATTAATTTCACTTAAAGCAAAAACAGTGTATTAATTTGAGTCTTTAATCTATTAAAAAACATAACAAAATAACAACATCCAAAAAAACAAGAGATTTCAATATATCAAATAACAAGGTTTAACACACTAAACATCTCCACATAACTTTTTTTAGGTTTTTAAGTAATTTTAACCTATTACAATAAAATTTCAAACCATTTAAAATAACATTAGGTTGTGGCTATTAACTAATTGCTTGAAAAAAATATCATTTGAAATATGCTTAAAAAAAGTACATCTCCTTCTATTATTTGTTTTTAATCCTTCATCGATACCAAAAATCAACTATAAAAAAAGTGTGAGAGATAAAGAAGTAGAAGAAGACATAGATCACCTCATATTAGGTGAGAAAATGTAAAAAAAAAAGAAAACTTACTTCAGTACTTTCAATAAATATTCATCAGACACAACTACATATGCTTATAGGTAAAAAAATCCTTGAAAAATGTGCAAAAACTTCCTTTAATACTTTCAAAATTAATAGTCAGACGCAACCAGCATATGCTTCTAAGAAGAATATCCTCACTTTTGTCGCTTGTTTACAACTACAAATAGAGTGTTAGTTAGTACTTAAAAAAAAATAATGGTTAGACGCAATTTGTGTATGCTTCCAGGAAGAATACCCTCACTTCTATCACTTGTCTATAACTACAAAGAGAATGTGTAAGAGATAGAGAAGGAAAAGAAGACACACATCACTTGAAACTTTGACTCAAAATGTGAAAACTTACTTTAGTACTTCCTAAAACTAATGGCCAAACAACTAACATATGCTTCCAGGAAGAATACCCCCACTTTTTTCGTTTATCTATAACTACAAAAAGAATGTGTAAGAGATAAAGAAGGAGAAGAAGTTACATATCACATATTGAAGGGGAAAAGAATATGGGTTACGAAATCAAATCGAAAAAAAAATATGAAATTAAAAATGTATTGGTGTTGCTTCTTCCCGTTTAGTCTTTTCTTGCACAACAATAGATATAGACACATCGTATTATGCATACTTATAAATGTTAGCTACAAATTACTAATAAATTTTGTTCATATAGCAAATAATTATTCAAGGATTTAATCTTTGGATAATATTGTAGCCGAAAATTTTTGTCAATATTTTACCTACACATTTATTCAAATGTAAATTAGTGATAGATAAGATTCTCGTAGACAATATTCTTATGACTCCTCTTATTTGAATCGATTTCCTGTAGAGAATGTTTTTGCATCTAATTTATATTTAAATCTAGAGTATTTAGTAATCTCTATTTACTTACGGATTTGTTTTTCTAATAATTAAGATTTTTTTTAATCTTACCATCTTTAACATTTTATAACTAATTTTTTATTTAGTATTAATTATTTAATTTGAAAACACTTCGTATCAACATAGGATTTACTTAAAATTTGTTCTTACTTAATCTTGAAACAAACTCAAATTCAATACTTTTAAATGATTTTCTTCGTAACATATTTTTCGCATAAATAAGTGTCTCTTTAATTTTTCGTTACAAACACATATAGGTTGACATCAAGGACTGAAAATCATCAAAACCCTTAAAATCTATCTTCAAGTAAGTTTAACACTTGCTCTTATCTTCACCATTATTAGGTTGTTGTTTCCTTCAATTCTTATTTTTGTATTCCTTTGATTTTTACTTATTTACTTATGCACTTGGTTTGACTGTCTGGTTGTTATATCAAGTTAGGATAACCATGTCAAAGTTACATAGTATTATTATGTCATAAAAGTGTCTTTGTTGTGTGTGAGTGTATTCCATATAATACAATAATAGAAAGATAACACTAATTAACAATTTAGCCTAGTCTAGCTTATTTCTTTCCAAGTTAAAGGAGCATATTCCCTCTCTTAAGTTGAAGGAGCACTTTCATAAATAACTAGTATAGTTTTTAATGAGTTTAAAGTTAAGAATCTTCTTATAACTAATCTTTGACATTAGTTATTATGACTTGCTAGTAATAATTACACACATATACAAGTATATCCAATAAAGTAAAAAATAAATAAGGATGATAATACGAGTTTACTAACAATTCTGGGCTCACCTCACATAACAATAGGCTCGCGCGTGCAGGACAACCTATATAAGCAAAATCTTTAAAAAAACCAACATGCAAATATTGCAATAATAATTTTGTTTAATGTTTCACTCCATGAGTATGTCATTGACAATAAAATTTAAATAAACTTAAGATTAACATTTGTATCAAATAAATATATCAAAGTTAAATCTTTCATAAACATAAAAAAAAGTTATTGTCTACTAAAAAACTATAGTAATTAATCACTATCTTATCTTGACATTAAAAGCATCATTTTTGTTGTTCTATTTCAACAACACTGAAATTATGATAGATTTTTTGTTATGAATTATGCAAACTAAGTTTGTCATGTCGTGTCATTGGCTCGAGTATATTACGGACTATATAGGACAAATCTACTTAAAATACTCAACTCATTATACACTTTGTTTGATGAGTTGATGGATTGTTTAGCATGACCAAACCCACATCTAGTCATAAACCTAAGGAAAATAACCCAAAACACAGAAAACCTAAGAAAGTGATACCTCATAATTAACAACATTAATAGACTATAAGAAGTTGCAATGAATTTTTAGCTTTTCGTAGGACGCTACAAGAAAATCATTAAATATCAACTAATTTAGAGACAAAAATTAATTAGTCATCATTATATTGACTAAGTTAGATATTATTTTATAAACTAAAAAATTATTGGTATTTAAATTAGTTTTTATTATTAATAAAAATTTATAAAGTAATTTCTAAATATCTAACATTAGTTACAAAGATATTAGTTACTAACTACTTTAGTGACTAATTTAGAATCTAAAGTAGTTAGTAACTAAAACATTAGTAACTAATGTTAGATAGCAATTTAAAAACAACTTTATAATTTTTTATTAATAATAAAAAACTACTTTAAATATTAATAACTTTTTAGTTTATAAAACAGTATTTAACTTAGTTAACATAGTGATTAATTATTTTTTATTTTTAAATTAATTGATATTTAATAAAAAAAATTAGTGATATTAAAGAAAAGAAACATTTGTAAGAGTATATTTAATGTAATTTCATTAACAAATTGTAATTTATATCATAATTAATTAAAACAGTTAAGAAGGCACTCGCATGGTAATTAATTAAATTTCAGTTAAAAAGGATAATTTTTATCTAATTAATCCCGGAATAAAAAATTAGTCATTATATTGTAACTGATTTGATTTAATTTAATTTAAAGTAAGTTATATCATAATTAATCTTATATAACTTTTAAAAACTAACCCTTTTTTTTTCTTAAAAAGTAACTTATATTAAACCATATAACAAAATAAAATCTCTGAGGTGTTTAGTTTTCTTTAAAAATTTAACATATGTATGTATAGTGGAGAGTAACAAGAGACAAAAGTGGGTCCTATTCGTAATATTTAAGAAGTGTATATGTTCCAAAGGTAAGTTTCGTATTTACTCACGTGATAGATTCTGAATCTGAGTTGATAGCAGCTGCTCATCACGGACCACAAGAGATATATGTGCACACATGTGCCTTTTGTTTTATCATATGCTCGTACTACGTACGTACTTACTTTACCAACCATGCCCAATGGGAAACCTTTTTCCAAAATCAAATTTAAACTTTATGTGAAACATCTAGGCTAGAGATTAAGATATTTTATATTATATAAGATAATGCAAACATTACTTTATAAGTCGGTTGATTTTGTAAGGTTGAATTAAACTGTTCATATATGGCATCAGAGTCATTTAGACTTTATTCTAACAAAAAATTGTTAGGTCATCATATCATATGCTATCGGATCATCCATAAATATATACATGATTTGACAGTCTCCACATATAAGAGTGTGTTGCAGATCTTACATCAACTAAAAATTAAAACATTTCATAGTATAAGTGGATATAAATTTCATCTTATAAACCAATTTTGTAAGTTGAAATAAACTTAAAGTTCACCTCTTAATACCCTAATCAATTGTTTTGTGAGAATGTTTTACAGAGACTTAAAAAAAAGAGTTTTCTTTGATAACTTAACACAAGCGTCGGATAATTGGTTTACAAATTATGTAAACATCTCTAGATATTTTTAGAGTAAGGATTAAATTATTTCTACATTTTATCTAGATTTCTGCAACGATCCTTTATTTATTTTTTCTTTTCTGAATCCATAAATTAAGAAATAATAGATTATAGAGTTATAGTAATCGAATATAATTTTAATCAATATGAAAATAATGAGTTTATTTGGATAATATAAACTTTGTAGGATTAAAACATAGGTTAGATCTCTATTATAAAACAAAATTTGTTGATGATATGGAGTTGGTGCGGGTGGAAGAATGTTGATGGATAAATAGGGTTTATGTAAATCCTTAGATTTTTTTAATTGGATTGATTTGTGTTTATTTAGTGTTTTTTTTTTAAAATTAGTTTTGTTTATTATAAAATCTAAGTATTGGAATCCAATTGAATAAAAAAATAGGTTTATTTTAAGTTATATTATTTTTTGATGTTCAAGTGAAGACAATTACTCAAATGACATCCTCCAAATTTAAATCTCTAGTTGATTTTTTTTAAAAAAAAACTTTTAAGTTTATATTTGTAAATTGATTTTAGAGTTTAGAATTTAAATTTATTTTCTTCGAAGATTGTGTGTATTGTTGTATTAATATTAATTTTATTTTTATTGTATGGTGATAATTTAAATCATATATATTTATGTGAGTGTAATGATTATTATGAAATAAAATGAGTGAGATTGGATTATTTTGAATTAAGATGTGTGTTGGTTAGTATTGATTTAAAAAGGTAGTTATTAGACATGATAATCCAACATAGTTGGTTTTAGTGTTGTGGTATATTGAGTATTGAAGTCATTGTTGGAAGGAAATATTCAAATTTCATTGATAGTTTAAATCATATAACTTAACATTAATATATTAGTATGAGAAATTGAGTTATAAGTTTCTGGGTTTCAATATCAATAATTTCATTTTTTGACGAATCCAAGTGCTCATTGAGAATACTTTAAGATTGAAGATTTTTTATGAGTTTGTGAAAAGGTAAAGTTTAATTGCAAGATCTATAATAAGTAGGATGGGTATTATAAATTTTCGATACCTTGATTTGATCTTGTACCGCCCTGATGGTCGGATGCGATGACGTGGCATCCTGTTGCAGTGTAGGCGTGTTGACAAGGCGCCAGGTTGACAGTTAGGAGGGAAATCGGGAGGCACGTGTAGTCGCCGATAGTT
>Ga0123342_1004780_pt1 | contig 20335 bp, 16 predicted proteins | sample Turbeawhitnodule_FD_89960 | JGI IMG/M metagenome (GOLD analysis project Ga0123342, IMG submission 89960) | Root nodule microbial communities of legume samples collected from Mexico - Turtle bean Mexico white nodule | ecosystem: Host-associated > Plants > Roots > Nodule | place: Mexico: Nepantla... | reverse complement strand
TATTTTTACATTTTTCTATAATGATTGGAAAAATTACCCAATTCATAAAAATACTAATATCTTGGATATTTTGTTAATAACTATTTTTAAAATTTGAAATATAGAAGTTTATTTATTATCTACCTCGATCCTGATTTGGCTCTTGAAAAATCATACTTATATAATATTGTGAAATCTTGGAAAGTAAATAAAAAAATTAAAGAGTAGTAGTGTATTAGTGTTAGGTGGTAGAAGAAGAACATAGAGTATGAGAAAATAATGGGGCTATTTTGGTTCAACATTTTTATTATTTGTCACTTATTTTTTTATATATGCACTTCCTAGAAGTACTGGGGGTTTTCAAACCGCCGGAAATAGCAGGGGTTTTCAAACTGCCGGGAATAGCGGGGGTTTTCAAAACCGCCGGGAATAGCGGGGGTTTTCAAACCGCCGGTAACGCCAATAATCAATTAGCGACGCTGGATCTTCCAGGGGAAAAGCAAACCGCGGGTAACGCACTTAACGGAGGTTAAAACCGTCGGTAACGCCAAATATAACCCCCGATAAAAATAATTTTTTTTTTGTAGTGTAGTCTCCAATTTGTTGGAAGTCTTCTGAAGAATCAAAAGATGACAATCAAAGACTAGACAATAAGCAAACAGAGACAAAAGAGAAGTTTCACGAGTTGCATCAAACAACCAAAGTTCAAACATCATATAAAGAAACATAAAATGACTCATCAAGAAACATCTAAATATTGAAGTGTTTGACAATCAAGATTTTGATAGACAACTCCAGTAACATATTAAACATTCAAGAAGATCGTTAATAAGTTTTAAAGGAATATACTATAAAAGATGCAGCAAAACTAAAAAAAACATGATAAAATGAAAAATTATAGCAATAATGAGCCAACAAAACATAAACAAACAATATAAATGCAATGTTAAGCTGCCTAGTTTCCCCTATCATATTGAAACTCAACAAGTTGATCTTGAATGCTCAAATTTTAGTTGTTCAAGTGTTGAAATTGGGTTGCACAAAACTCATGATGTGATATTTTATCAATAACAAATATGTTCATTCCTGCTCAAATTGAGATAAGGAAGACATTGGTCTACTGGTTGAAGATATTCAATAATGTCAGTTATCATCGTGTAATCTCTTTGAGTGTTACTCGGTTCCAACCTTATGTGTAGACTCAAACTCTTGAGCATTATGTGTAACAACTCTATAAACATTTTTTTCTTCATCCTTTATAGTCCATGAATCATTAACCTTACAAAAACCTATTTTTGTGAAAAAGTAAAATTAGTCATTTCATTTGTACTTTTAACGATGTTAGAAAGTTTACCATCCACATTGAACTTGAAGAGGTTGAGAATTTTGGAGACACGAATATCACAAGGAAATCTATAATTAGGTAGTCTTTTTGACTACATCATATGGTCTTTTGATAACATATATCCAATTGATTTTGATCTTATTATGGGTGTTGTGCACCATAATAAGATCACATTCATTTAACAAAACATGATTACTTTCCCTAGGTGTGTGTTGCCAAGCAATGATGATTACAAGGAGTCTCTCTTCAAACTTTAGGCCTCCTCTATTGAATCTTTTGATGGATGTAGGTGGTTTTTTTAGACAACTTATGAAAAATTGAACTTTGTTGAAATTTTCAAGAGCGTTACTATTGCCCTTATTGACTTTTGTATACTTCCATATGTTAGCCCAATGAGTTTCTTCCAAATGCATGGAGTGATTTCAATATAAACTCACTGGACTTTGAATTTGAGTACAACTCTTTCAAACTTCAAAATTGTACAAAATACTTTCACAAGATTAGGGTAGATCATAACTATGAGTTCCATAAAGGTTTGAAGATTTTGGTGTTGAAGTAGTTTTCTCGTATTTCAAAATTTATCTTCTTTTAACAAAGAGAATTTAAGCACCTTTGGCACATTAACTAGTTTCCTCCTTACCACTTGAAGGAATACCTCTATTATGTCTTGATCACCAAAGAACTAGGTATTAATGTTTCCAACCTAAGTGTAAGGAAATGATAGAGTGAGAGGCTACCAAAAAGATTCACCAATATGTGAAGTTTTTTACCTTTAAAACCAAAAGATTTTGTTATCCTTCTTGTTGGAGCGTTGAAGGAGGACATTGTGCTGAGAGAACTTGGAAATTACAGTGTGTGGTTTGGCTAGTGTGGTTAGACAAATGGATATAAGTTTAATTGTCCAGTGAACTAATATAATTTTTTCGGTTGGTCCCTCTCTCTCTCACTCTCTTCTCCTCCATTACTCTCATATTTATTTTATTAATTGTTGATAAATTTTTTTAAAATTGTATTCATATTATTTTCCTCATAAATTTCATATTCAAGGATTAAGAAAAAAAAATCATTCTAAAATTGTGAAAATTTGTAAATGTTCAATTCACCATCACTCTTATGCATAGTTCCTTGAGTTTAACCATTTCAACAAGCTAACTATATTAGGTTAGTTCATCTAAAAACTTAGAAAAACTATTTGACTAATAAATTAAGAGTCTTTATAAGTAACTAAGGTATGCTCCTAATAATTGATTAAAAAGTAAAAAGAAAAAATGTATAAAAATCATTTAGAAGTATTTTAAAAAATTAATTCATTTTTTAGTTATTAATTTTTAGATTTGTTGACTAAAAGAGTTAATATTGTTTTAATTTTTTTACAGCAAAACAATTTCTGAAAAATCTAATCACGGGTCAATTTTCATAAAATATCCTTACTGTTTTTTTAATTTCTACAAATACATTATTAGATATTTAGCTATAGTAATATCAAGACATGAAATTAAGTATAAATTTATTAACAATTGGAGTATTAATACTCCACCTAAATGGATGAATATAAATTACTCTAATAAAAATATTTGGTTTTTAAGACAGAAAGAGAAGCATGGAAAGTTTTTACTTTTAACTAATCATAGTCTTAATTACATATGTTTTCACTAGGCTATCATTGTTTCACAAATTTTCGTGTATTTTACCATAAAATTTTATTTATTTATTTATTTTGATAATGTATTAAATTTCTAATGAAGTGATAAGAAAATAAATAAAAATAAAATAAGGTTAATACAATATTATTTTACAGAATTAGGTAATAAAATAATGCCGTCTTTTTTTTTTTTTATAAATTTTTTGGGACAAGTTTTGTTTTGTCAGAAATTTAACAGATAGATAACATGTGAAAAAATTAATAATAAAATGTTAAAAGAATTTAGGTAACAAAATTCGTCTAAAAAAATAAAATAAAATCAGGGAGAGATGAAACGTAAATTTAACACTAAGTTCTTCGAACATTTTTGCAGTTAAGCGCTTCACATTTTTCTATTCTAACGCGATTTTGCGGTGTATCCACGTGTATTCGATTCGAACGCTGTATATCATAGCCCTCCCATGGTTTGAAATCCAGTTCCGTAAATACCAAACCCTTCCTTCTTCCGTCTTCTTGTATTCCACCATTTACCTCTTCACACAATGAACAGGTATGTATGCTTTTCTATGTTCGGATATTTTCAATTACTTTTTTGAGTTCAAATAATTTTTCTTTCCTCTTCTTTCTTCGTATGCCAGCATCAGAATATGGTTCGTAGTGTTTATAGTGGTTTTCTATCTCTTCCTCCTATTTGTGTTGTTTTGGGCTCTGACTCTGTAACTGATGTAATAGATTGATGAAGAAGACTATTTCAAATGTCCGTGCCCTCAAAATTCCAAGAAAGTATTTTTGTACCGAGGGTGTGAAAGTTGCTGGTTCCACTACTGGAGAGGCGTCCAATGTAAGCATACATCATATCATTACCTATAATTATATTTTTCTAGTTGTTTATAGTGTGTGTTTGTACAAAATTGAATTCATTTACATAGTGTTAAAGCAATATCGGGATAGTTATTTTTGCTATAGATTTTGGAAACTGCAAGTTTTATATAATTTGATCAAACGGGCTTCATTCTTGTGTTTCTAAATTGACCATTTTGTGTGGATATGCTTGTAGATTGTAACCCTGTCTTGTTGATGCAGCTCTCCAAGTTTCTTCTTTAGCAGATTAAGGAGTTCTACCTTTTAATATTCATTGAAAGATGCAACCTATTTCCTTTAATACTTCTAGGGAACAATCGCATACTGTAGGCTAGACTTACCTGAGACTTTCTGTAGTGATGCGATACTATAATGGCTTTTGGAAAAGTTTCGAGCAATATATTTGGTATTTTAGCTTTTGTTACAACAGAAAATTGAATATTTCCAGGAGAACCACTTTTGATCTTACTGGAAATTGAGATTTGAATTATATTAAAACTGCTGAGAAACAGTGGGGATGTCAAGGAGCATGTCTGGGACAACAGAGAAGGGGGCCTGCAATATTTATGATGTTTTATCAGTAATCAACGTCCAAAAACTTAATATAGAAGACTACCTTAGACCAGAATATTTATTTATTAAGTAGTCAATGGTGTGCTATAGTTGCAGTAGCACTGTGGAGGAGTAGTGCAGTGTAGCCGTTTTCAATTTTGCTCATAGTGGCTGAAATAATGGCCTTGTTCATGCTATAGTAGCGCTACTTTGATATGGTTCTTAAAATCCCATTTTCACCACTATAGTAATATTTGTTTAAGGGTTCTGGGGTTGAATTGTGATTTCTCCCCTATTTTCTAATGAAATTTTTGCTTCAGAAACAAAATTAGGATTTGAAATCCTCTTCCTTGGCCATTCCACGAAAAGGTTCCTTTACACTTCATAAATAATTTTTTTTCCTGTGTTATGATCTATCTTATTTCTTTAAACTTCCCAGATCACATTCTGCTCATTTTTATTTAATTTGTGGTGCTCTTTTTCGTTTGTCATCTTTCATTCTTTTGATTAAATTACGTGTTCCTAGATTGGTGGCGGTGATTGTCTCAGTAAACTGTGACTTATTTGTGTAGTCTAAATTTTAGTTTGTATTAAAATGTTTAAATAGAGGTCATCTCACTTTCCTCTATCCCAGTGTTGCCTGCTGCTGCATTGTTAATTATTAATAGCATAAAGACTCAATACCTTTTGGTTTGGGTGATCAAATAGAAAGGCAGCATACAACATTCATTTACAATCCTCTCATTCATGCTGCAAGCCCTTGGTTCAAGTAGCAAATTTACGAACAGAAAGGAAAAGCACCAAGATATGAAAACTCTACCCATCTCAACAAGCAATCTCAGGCAACTAGTACTCCACTTGACTAAAAACCTTTCAATGCTGACCATAAAAATTTCAAGCACTTGAGACGGATTCAGATGTCTTTGGCCTTTCTCATCACTGGTCACCTCAGCTCTCAAGCTGGTCTCCAGTTCACATCACTGTAATACCCAGAAACCCAACCAAAGATCCTTTACTAGTACTCTAAGTCTTCAAATGACAAATTCATAGATTGAAAAGCAAGATCTCTCAACCAAACTTCTTGGCACTGACCCCTTACCAACTCACTGAATGTTTAGGTATTGATAGAACTGATTTTGAAAGAATTGACATGGAAAGAATTGATTTTGAGATTATTGATTAGGCTAAACAAATTGATTTGCATTTGGGAATGATATTTTAGAAGTATGTTGTGAAAATTTAATTTTTTTGAATGCTAAACTGTTATCACTATTGATATATATAAATATATAGATTATTAGATATTTTTTGTGTGGATCGCACACCTAGAATAAATTCTTGTCAACATATAAGCTAAAAGAATTTGTTTATCTCAGAAATTCTAACTCACTGTAGAATAGATTTCGAGAATTCCTAAAGTTCTTCAAAATCTAGGCTGTCCCATTTTGTCTGAGGAAACAGCCGTTTTTTATTTTTCCACACAGGTTGAATCTTGCTATATTCACGACTCTTTGGTTACAACCTATGATGTTAATCAAGTATCTTGTTCAACCACCGTGTTTGCTCCGACTCTTAGAAACACCAAAGTTGAGCAACTTACCATCGCTCCCCCATGTGAGGAGCTCTCTGCATTAACACCGATCACTTTAATTATTAAGTTGGGCAACTATCCTCAATCATGTGATCAATAAACTCTATGAATTAATTAACACAGACTGGAATCATTTTTGTGTTGGGCAACTTGCCCTCACTTCCTTGAACAACAACCTCTCTGGCTAAATCAAGCACAGCAAAGGAGAAAATGTGACATGCTTCTTTTCTTTTATTAAGTTGAGGTGGATTGTAGATGAGAAGCATCATATTTTTAATTTATATTTCTTACCTTAATTTTTACTTTTTGTAGTTTATTCTTGTTACATTGATTAAAGTAATGACTGTGATTACTGAGTTCTCTACTTCTTTGTAATCTTTGCCAATTATCATCACTTATCCTGGACTTGCACCTTTGTGCGTTTTCACATTATTATATTAGTTTGTATTGAAAGATAATGATTCATGCTATGGAATATCAAATGAAAATTGCCCTATTCTATTCTTGAAAATTGGCAGGAGCATGAGAAGAAGCAGGCTATTAACAAAATTATTCCACAGTATGATATTGCTATTGTAGGAGGAGGGATGGTTGGCATGGCTCTTGCTTGCTTCTTGGGTAGGTATAATGTACATGGAGATGGGTGTGTCTAAGTCATTTTTTCTAGATGCAATTTCTGTAGATAGATAAGCTTTAGCAAAATTCCTCAGCTAGTCATGTCTTTACTGAGTTTAATTTTTTTGTCAATCTGCACCTATTTTACCCCTTATCTCAGTTCAATTAACTGAATAAAAGTTTCATATATTTTTCCTATCTAAATTTGTGGTGACTATTGAACTTATTCTGATCCGGATCCATAAAATATTTGACAATCTGTTACATTAGTAATATATGCTTTAATTTGAATTCTACCTACTTGGATCTATCCTTGGTCATTTGTTATAGCTTTCTAAATAACCGGTTTGGTTGTTCCAAACCATGTCAATGGATTACTAATCACCACCACTTTATCAATAAAATTATACTTAGCAATCACCTGTAGTCATTCATTATGATTAATTATTAAAGTATTTTTTTTTTTGCACAGCACTTTTAATCATAATTAGATTTTATTCTTGTAAGGTTCGAGTAGAAATTAAAAATGAATGGTTAGGCTTTTAGGATAGTATTTCATTGCATCTTAGTAGCCTTAAAGGTTTGGTATTTGGTAACTTCAGTTTTATCAAAGAGAGCATCATAGCATGTATTTATCCGATAGTCCAATTATTTGTGATCATTTACAAAGAATATGGCTCAACGTTGTTGACTTGTCCTGGCTTCCTATTAAATTTGAAGCTTGCATTTATAGTTTGAATATATTTGTGACAAATTGTGTTTTTGTTCTCACACTTCAATAATGTATCCTACTATTCTTGTTTTCAACTGTTTTTGTCTCTAATTTCTATTATTTTATTTGTCATGAAGTGGGTAAGACTGATAATGGCGATGAAGGGAAGTATTAAAAAATGAGAGAGTGAGATAGGGGCAGAGTGAGAGGTGGAAATAATAAAGTATAAGGTGATGTCAGGAACACTTAGAATTTTGTTTTTCCTTTTTAAAAGCTCTCTTTAGAAGCTGTCTTGAAAAGTGATTATTTCCTTAAAATAAGATTTTATCCAAACTCTCTTTAAGACAAGAACGAAAACACATAGTTTTGTAATTGATGATGATGATACTGACTAATGTATTATAACTTCAAATCTGGTGAATATTTTGTTCTTCCAGCAAGTATGCCAATGACAAAGCAGTTGAACGTTGCAATTATTGATAGTAATCCAGCTCTGGCCAGTGGCTTGCACATCAAGAAGGAAGACGCCCCTGATCCAAGAGTCAGTACAGTAACTCCTGCTTCTATATCTTTTCTCCAAGGTATTATGTTGTTAGTCAATAATCACCATCATTGTGGTTTCAAAATCTAATTATTTCTTTTTCTCTTGTTTTTTTGTTTAGAAAAGGAAAAACTTATATTAGAGAAAAAGGAGAAAAATACATGTGAAAGATGAGTTATTTTTTACATATTTAAAAGCTTACATATGTGTGTGTATACATACACACACACACACATATATATATATATAAACCAATAATATAACATGCCTACTAAATCCTTCTATACAGTAATGCATTTCTTCCAAATGTACATTTTTCTTACGGGAATTAGATACTACTGAAATGCTGTTTAACTCCAAAGAAGAAGGTAAGATGACTGTAGGCAAGAAAGAATTGAACCTAAGGCTTGCCCTTGAAACATTTGGAAGAAATGCTGCTTTAGATCCCGCCCAGATCAGATCAAGGGCGGTCTATTTTTTCTCTTTCTAAAAGATTGAAAGTTTACTACGGATGCTCTTTAGGCTGTGTTGGGTTGTGAACTTCACATCAAGGTGACAGGATTCGAACCTGTGGTCCTATACCAGTTTGGTGCATATTTATCAATATGCTCTAGCTTAGAGGGGGTGTTGAAAATTAAGATAAAATATCCTCTATTTATTTGCAATAAATGAAATAAGAGTATGTAAACCATCATCTATTGTCTAGTAAAACACATGGTTTTAGTCTAATTACTACGCTGTTCTTTTTCTTTTAACAATTACTTTTTGTCTATTTTCAGATGCTGGTGCTTGGAAATATGTTGAGCAAAACCGACATGCTTATTTTAATGTAATGCAGGTAACTTTTTTTCTCTCTCCTATTCATTGTTATTTATTATTTTCTCTTTGTGACTAGCACAATAGTGGAAATGGATTCTCAAAGTGCATAGTTATTAGGAGCATATTTAGGAAATTAACACAAATGTTGTGCAAATACCTATAAAGCACAACTCTGCTGTAGCAAGTCGGCTACACACATTCATATACCAACACTCATATGACACTGGTATGGTACATGTCCAATTCAAAGTATCAAATGCCTTAGAAATATTAGTTGTAATTGCTAAATTACTACCGAAACGTGTGAATCATATTTATAGCCTCCCAAGCAATGCCAATACAAGTTCTCAAATCTGTGGTGTAATAAATTTGACAATTTTCTTTAGATCATATTTGATAACGCCATGAATGGTTATTCATTACTTATCGGAAGTTAGTTGGAAAGTTAAATTACCATGCTGTAACAAGACCAGATATCTCCCTTGCTGTGAGCAGAGAAAGCCAATTTCACAACTCTCAACGTGAATGTCACTAGGATGCTACTGTCAATATACTTCAATCACTAGGGAGGACATGGGAGATGAAGGCTTACAATACGAAGATACAGGGCATATGGAGATTGGTGGTTAAACAACTGCTGATATTGCAAGCACTCTCCTGGATAGACACTCTACTTCATGATCTTTTGTGGAGAAAAGTGAATTTGTGGAAAAGCAAGAAGCAGACTTGGTTGATGCAATTGCTCACAGATAACAACATTTGTGAATAACAGTCAATGAACTGACAGTCAGGCGGCACTGCACATATCTTCAAATCCTATCTTTCATGAAAGGACTAAAATCATTGAGATTGATTGTCATTTTGTTTGGGAGAATGTTGTCTGCAAAGATAGCAACAAAATTCATAAAGGGTATGTTTGAACAAGCTTCTCCATAAGGACTTCTAACAGAGAAAAATAAGAAGAAAAAATTAATGGGTTTTTCCATAAGTTAAAATTAGTTTATTCACAAGTTAAAAATAAAAAGATTTAGAGAAGTTACATCAGAGATCTTCTACAAAGTAACTTACGCAGAAGTTAATTTCAAATTTTTTTCCTATTTTTCTTTCCTGAAAGTCCTTATGAAAAAGTTTGTCTAAATAGGCCTAAACTCTAATTTTCAACTTGTATACAATAAAGGATGGAGTCCATAATACTTCTGACAAGCTTGGTGTGTATATCATGGGCTCCAACTTAATGGGAAATGTTAGAATGTGTTTGGTATTTCTGGTAGGATTTGAAGTATATATAGTGTAATCAGCTAGGGACCAATTTAGGATTTGTATCTGAGATTGAATCCTTGCAATCAATTCCAACGCTAATATATACAGACCATGTGTAGACTGTTACAGACACAATGCCAGCCTATCAGTTTTATTCTCTAAATTCAAGTATCAGTTGAGAGAAGTAACTAACTTCACATAGTAGGATAAGGCTTTGGTGGTGGTGATTATTAAATATAAAATTTTATTCACTTTCTTTATTTAAGCACCTAACTTTGTTTATACCTTATTTTTTGTGCTTGCCTCAAGACCGGTGATTCTCCTTGTCTTGAGGATGCATTTTGCTTTGTCTACACTTTTACTCTACTATTCAACATTTCATGAATTGTTTTGTATCTCTTCGCAGGTCTGGGATTATACTGGTTTGGGATATGCTAGATATAATGCAAGAGATGTAAACAAAGACTTTCTAGGGTAAGTGTAGACATGTCGTCATTAAGTAAACCCCTTTTGCAAAAAACAGCTATTCCATTTCTAATTGGAAAACTTGATCACTTAGGTGTGTGGCCGAGAATAAAGTGCTCCACAATGCCTTACTGTCATGCGTAAAGGTATAAATTTGCATTTTGCGTGTGATATGCAGTATGTAATTACTTGGTTAGTAATTTTATGATAAGCAAGCATTTAGCCACTTGGACAATGTTCCAAATTGGGGAGTCTGTTCATTATTCATAACTAAAAACCGATAGGATTTCTCAGTCATGCTCCTGTTCTTAAATTCTCCTCTCTCCTGACACGTTATTATATTGTACAAAAATGACATTGTTTTGGCTAAATGATGTTAAGATGTCCTAGACTGGCTAGGAACATACCAAAAATACTCCTAACAAGACTTGGAAAATCCTATTGATCTAGATTTTGGGGGTTGAAGTAAGACCAGTTCATTTATGAATGCTAGGAACTTCATGAACTAGAAAGTCTGAACTTTTCATATTTTTCTTTCACTTGTCTTTCAATTCAGAGTGCAAGAATACTCTCTGAATAGTAAGCTTATTAATACTAGTGTTAAATGTGAATGGGATGAAATACTGTCATTCTTGGATGTTTTGCTGGTTTAGACATGTTTTAATGTTAGGACTATCATCAAGTCAGTAAATCTAGTTATGTTTTGGCTGATTCCACTTTTCCCCCATTAAGAACATTGTGTATTTCATTATGTATGAGTAAAATTTGTCATTTTGGGGCATACATACATTACATTGAGAACGACAACCTTCTTGACAGGATTCTGATTTCAAGACAACAATCTATCCTTTGAGGTTAAGTTCAATGACTTTGAATACAAGCTCTATGTCTATAGTGGAGGAGAATACAAATTCCGTAGAACCGTCATCTGCTCAAGGGCATGGTGCAAAGCTGCAACTTAGTGATGGAAGTAGCTTATATGCAAAGTTGGTGGTAATTTAAATGTGTTATGTTGCATTAAACAGTAACAAAATTTTGCTTAACTGCATTCTGGATGACAATTAGCGACCCCCTTATTGTTACATGTTAATGTATGTATATTAATAAAGATGCTTGTTGTGAAGGTTGGCGCTGATGGTGGAAAATCACATGTTAGGGAATTGGCAGGAATCAAAACGACTGGATGGAATTACTCTCAGAATGCAATAATCTGCACAGTAGAGCATACCTCTGAAAATGTATGTGCATGGCAACGTTTTCTACCCAGCGGTCCAATTGCTCTGTTACCCATAGGTGATAAGTTTAGCAATATTGTTTGGACCATGAGCCCAGCAGAGTCAAACAGTCGCAAATCAACTACTGAGGAAGAATTTTTAAAGGATGTGAATTATGCTTTAGATTATGGTTATGGACCTCGTCCTACGTCAGGCTTATTAGGAACTCGAGACATGTTCTCTTGGTTTAAAATGGATGCAGCAATATCAACTAATGAATTCTTTGAAATTCCTCCAAAAGTGACCAAGTTGGCATCTGAAAGGATGGTGTTCCCTTTGTCTTTAAGGCATGCCAATTCCTATTCCTCAAAACGTGTGGTTCTTATTGGAGATGCAGCCCACACTGTCCATCCTCTTGCTGGTCAAGGAGTTAATTTGGGTTTTGGAGATGCATTTTCTCTTTCAAGAATTATTGCAGAGGGGATTGCTTTGGGCTCTGATATTGGAGAGGTATGTTATGTCATATGTGTGCATTGGTTTGTTCCTGGGTGGTATAATCATTTGCTGGTTGGAATCCGGAAGGCTTCGTAGATTATCTCATTCATATATAGCTTTTGCAAAATACATTTTTTTTACCTACACATCTAACTTTATCAACTTAAATTTCTTTTATCACAAAATTTAAAACTAAATTGAGACTTTGGCATACCATTTTATTTTAAAGTATTAGTAAATTTCTACTGTCTAATTATACATCTATCAGTGTCTAAACTACTTAAAAGTTGGCATACAGCATTTTTTAAGACAATAATACACTATTCAACAATTATATTAATAAAATTTAATATCTGTAAAAAGCCATTAAATATGTAAGTTTACAAAAATTTGAGTAACTTTGGAACTGCTAATATGTTTGTACATATAAATTTGGTATGGTTATTTCTGTGTACGGTTCTGCAGGTAAATTTATTAAAGAAGTATGAAGCAGAGAGAAGATCAGGCAATATTATGATGATGGCTATCCTTGATGGCTTCCAAAAAGCCTATTCTGTTGACTTTGGACCTTTTAATATTCTGCGAGCTGCTGCTTTCCATGGGGCAAACTATATATCACCACTCAAAAAAAGTATCATTTCCTATGCTTCAGGAGACCATAAATTGCCCATTTTCTTGTGAATACAGAAATGTCAATAATTTTGGCATACTTAGGAAACTAAGTTTTAGCAAATGGAACTAATCAGCTTTACATTTCTAAAGTTGTTCTGATCTTGCTTCTTAATGCTGTGGTAAATATATATTGTCATTGAAGATTCTGGATTCTTCTTCGGCTACAGTGAGTATTTTAATCGCCCTCTTATTTTTTGTGGTCAAACATTTTAGGTGAGATGGCAATACCCATTTAGAAATTGGTGGTGGGGCTTACATGAAATTAGGTTTAAATCATTTCCTAAATTCAAGGCTTGAACTTAGTATATTTGCAAAGAATTTTTTCTAAGGGGGTAAACTTATTTTGAAAACTCAATTAAAAGGTCTACTGCAATACAGTTTTAGGTTCACAAATGTATATAACTGTAAACGATTACACCAAAGTTTGATTGCTTTTTCTTTTTTTTGTTTGGGTTTTAAAAGATTTATTAAGCAATACGAGTTAAACTTATTTATAATTTTCTTATTCAATAATAGTATTTATAAAAGTAAAAGATATATAAAATTAATTCAACTAAATTTATGCTGTTGATATCAAAATTACATAAAATTGTTAACATATATTCTTTGGTAACTTTTACTTGTAAAAATCTTAAAAACCATTTTAATTTATAGCAAACAGTTTTAAAGATATTTTAAATAATTCATTATAGATAACAATAATAATAATAATAATAATAGTAATTAAAGGAATTTAATATTAAATGCTAAAAAAATTCCTTATTATTTTTTAATACATTTTTACAAGGTAAAAATATTTGTTTTAACTCAACTTATTACTTTCAAAATTTATTACAAATTATTTCGTAAATTTCATTTTAAATTTTAAAACTCAACCACAAGCTAAACATATTAAAAAAAATCTGAAGTTAGAGAATAGAATTTAAAATATTTCAAAATGTCAAAATTTTATTTAATGATATTATTTTCAGATAATTGATTTCATGAAGTAAAAAAAGGGACTAAATGACAGAGAAAAACAAATAATACATCATATCATATATCGTACAGATTAAATATTGATAAAAATAAAGTAAATAGATTCTTTGTAAGAGAATAAAATTCTAACAAACCACTATGAGTTTGGAAACTTTTTTAGTTGAGAAAGAAAACACGTATTTCGGCCACATACAACTCTCATCCCTGACCCTATCCATCCACTATTCGCTGCACAATCTACGATGAGTTTTTATTTTAAAACACCAATTCACACTATAAAAAGTGCTTCGGAATATGATTTTGCTTTTAATTTCTTTAAATAAAAAAGTTGTACTTATTTTCCAATTTTATAATTATTGATTTTTTATAAATATTAAAGAAAATTCAAGTATGATTTAGCAGTTTTCTTATTAAATGTGTAAAGTTATAAATTAATGCATAATTAGATGTAACGCTAATAATAATTTGAGAATTGAGTCGGCCCTTACTCGGCTCATGCCGCACCTAAACGATAAAGAGGTGATCGCGTTGCACACGTGGTCGACCAATCCATAACGTTCAAGTCAAAGGTCGACTAGATTAGCGAGACAAATCCACGGTTAAGGGTGGCTTAACACAACCCTAAGCGCAAACCAACTCCCCTGACCCAACAATAAAGACCCATTAAGATAATATAAATAGCACATATTTCAAGAAGAAAGGTACGTCATTATCTACCGTACTCTGACAACCGAGTGCCGATACCCCACTGACTTGAGCGTTGAAGTGCCATCTGCAGGCACCATCCCCGCTTGAGGAGCAGGGCGGCCGGGAAGAAGGAAGCATAACAGGTAGTGTGAACGTATCAAGGATTTTCAAGAGTGTTGGACCGCCCGGACATAGGAGCAGGAGCAATCGTTCTCTAGGTCCCCAAACCCATTCGAGAACAATTGGCGCCCACCGTGGGGCCGAGAGAGCAGCGTGAAGAAACAACAGATGGTATCAACCCGCAGTATGGCAAGGGAGAAAATGTTCGAAGTAGATCAAGGGCAACGATGTTGGCGCTCCAGAAGGAGCTGGAGGAGATGAAGAAAGCCCATGAGAAGGCTACCAGGAAGAACGATGAGGAAATCAGAAGCCTCCGAGAGGAAAACATAGAGATGAGGAAGCTGATGGACGGAGGACCGTCCATCGTCCCAACCAATCAGATTGGCAGGTCTTCTGCCACAGCTATCGACCCCCAGCCCAAGAGGGAGCCGAAGAACAAGAATCTCACCCTGGAGATGGATGGCGAGTCTTATCCTAATAAGACAATTAACATCGCATGCACCACCACAGCCGACCGACGCCATCCTTTCACTGATTTAATCATGGAAGCTCCCTTGCCAGACAAGTGGCGGGGGTTCAATAGGGACCGGTATGATGGAACGACCGACCCTGACGAACACATGGATGCGTACACAACTCACATGAGTCTGTATATAACGAACGACGAGGTCCTGTGTCGAGTCTTCCCAACCCCGCTGAAGGGAGGAGCCCTAAGCTGGTTCACCAAGCTCTTCCCAAATTCAGTGGATTATTTCGAAACCCTGATGGCCAAGTTCGACATTCAGTTCACAACGAGCCGCCCCCACCATCTGACGTCCATAACATTAGTGGAAAAGGGGGAGTCTCTGAGAACGTTCATCGATCGGTTTGGGAAAACTGCTATGAGCATTCGAAACCTCAGCCCTGAGGTGGCAATGCACCACATGCTGACCGCCTTCTGACCAGGGCCCTTCGTTGACAGTTTATGCATGCAGCCTGCGACAAGTTTGGACGAGCTTAGGCGCCGATCAGCCAAGTTCATGCAATTAGAAGAGCTGTGTGAGTTCAGGAACCAGGCTCGAGCCGAAGAGAGCGGGGAAATGAAGGATGAGAAAGAACGATAAGGAAGGTCTAGATCTGGACGAGGCGACCCCAAACGGGATAACCGTGGGCCTCGGTTCTCACGGTACACATGCCTCAACGTTGACAGAGGAAAAATATTGCAAGAGGCCCTTAGTACAGAGCTGATCCCGCCACTGAGAAGGTCTTTGAGCCCCAAGAACGTCGACCGTAGGAAGAAGTGTTAGTACCACAAAAATACCGGTCATTCGATCGAGGAATGTCAAGCCTTGAAGGATAAGATAGAAGATCTTATCCAAGCAGGGCACCTACGCCACTTTGTGCGAAGCAGTCGCACGACCAGACGTTCCCCATGCAAGGAGGAAACGCCAAGGAGGAGAGACCACACACCCCTGGGACCCCGGGAAGACGACCATCGTTGAGAGCGGCACGAGAGGAGAGATGATCCCCCAGAGACGATACCAGAAGAGGTCGCGAGGTCATAAACACCATCGCCGACGGGTTTGCTAGAGGCAGAAGTTCCAACAGCGCAAGTGAACTTGGTGTCCATCCGACCGAGGATGCCACCCATAACATTTACAGACAAAGACTTCAAAGGGATAGACCCTTCCCAGGACGACCCAATGGTAATATCAGTCGACATTGACAATTTCACCATTAAGAAGGCCCTTGTGGACCAAGGGAGCTCGGTCGACATCCTCTACTGGAATACCTTTATAGCCATGCGGATCCCAATAGAGGAAATGATGGCTTCAACGACCATGTGGTCGGCTTTTCTGGGGAGCGGGTAGGCACAAAGGGGTACATTGAGTTATATACCATCTTCGGCCTAGATGAGGCAAGAAAAACCTTGAAGATCAGGTATTTAGTTATTGACGCAAATTCCTCCTACAACATCCTCTAAGGGCGGTCGTCTCTCAACAAGCTCGGGGCGATCGTTTCCACCCCTCAATAAAGCCTGTGAGTGGAGCCCACCCGGCAGAAGGTTGCCAACAGCCACTCGCCAAAACGCAATATCCCCGGCTGAGGGAGATCCCCATGAAGGTACGCACCACCGGCCGAACACGCGGTCGCCATGGTAGACCTCGACCCAAGAGAGGTTGACCAAGACTAGAAGCGATGAGCTACGCCACGCCACCCTCATCGATGAGGAGCGGTAGACAAGCATTGGCACGACCATGGCAGCCGCTGACGCCGAACTCATCCACCGAACTTTAAAGAAAAATGTGGATCCCTTTGCCTGGACGACCGCCGACATCAATCCTGAAATAATCTCTCACCGTCTCTCGGTGTACAAAGAAGTACGCCCGGTCGCGCAAAAGAAAAGAAACCACGGAGAAGACAAGAGGCTCGTGGCCAGAGCCGAGGCTGAAAAACTTCTCAAAGTCGGGTTCATCCGCGAAGCCTGATACTCAACCTGGTTGGCCAATGTAGTGATTGTCACGAAGTCGAACGAAAAATGACGGATGTTTGTCGACTATAAAGATCTGAACAAAGCGTACCCCAAGGACTCGTACCCCGTCTCCAACATCGACCGACTCGTTGACGGAGCGGTCGATCACAAAATATTGAGCTTCCTGGATGCCTACTCTGGCTACAACCAGATAAGCATGCACCCCAAGGACAAGGAAAAAACAACCTTCACAACCGACGGCGCAAACTACTTCTATGAGGTAATGTCGTTCAGTCTAAAGAATGTAGGGGCCACTTACCAGAGGTTGATGGACAAGATTTTCAAGGGGATGATAAGCAGGAGTGTAGAGGTCTACGTGGGTGACATTGTGGTGAAATCTGACTCGTGCGGTCAGCACGTCAAAGATTTGCAAGAAGTCTTTGACGCCCTAAGGAAGGTCAACATGCGCCTCAACCTCGAGAAATGTGCGTTCGACGTCGAGGGCGGTAAGTTCCTCGGTTTCATGTTGACTCACAGAGGAATCGAAGTCAATCCCGACAAGTGCAAGGCCATAACTGAAATGAGAAGCCCAAAAAACCTTAAAGAAATCCAACAACTACTCGGTCGTTTGACGACACTGTCCAGGTTCGTCCCTCGGCTTGCCGAACGAATCAGACCAATGGCACAAATGCTCCGCAAAACGTCAAAGTTCATATGGAACGAAACGTGTGAAGACATTTTCGGCCAACTCAAAGAATTCTTGTCATCACCGACCGTCATTCAGAAGCCAAGACTCGATCTCCCGATCATGGTATACTTGACTGTCTCCAAGGAAGCGGTCAGCTCCGCCCTGGTCCAAGAAGTCAACAACGAAGAACACCCATTGTACTTTGTTAGTCAGACGCTCCACGTGGCAGAAACAAGGTACCAGATGATCGAAAAAGTCGCACTGGCATTGGTGTTAACTGCAAGGAGGATGCGGCCATACTTCCAGAATCACGCCATTACGGTAAGAACCAATTATCCCATATATAAAATACTGTCTAAAACCGACCTCGTGGGACGAATGATAGGATGGTCGGTCGAGCTATCCGAATTCGACATTCGGTATGAGCCAAGAGGTGCCATCAAATCTCAATGTCAGGCGGATTTCTCAGCGGAGCTAGCACCGCATCCCAACACCCCTGACCGAGTGGGTACTCTTTGTGGATGGTTCGTCCAACAAAACCGCTTGCGGCGCGGGGGTCGTCCTGGAGGGCCCAGGGGACCTCCTAATTGAACAAGCGCTCCATTTCGCCTTCAAAGCAACCAATAACCAGGCCGAATACGAGGCCATATTGGCCGGCCTAAACCTCGCACACGACCTGGGAGCACGCGAAGTCATATACAAGAGTGACTCGCAGCTGGTCGTCGGTCAGATAAAAGGCGATTTTGAAGTCAAAAAACCCCTCCTCCAACGCTATTATCACACGGTCAGCAACTCCATCGCCAAGTTTGATAAAGTCACCATCATGCATATAGCACGACAAGAGAACGAACGAGCAGACAGATTCTCTCGTCTCGTCTCCTCTAAAAGGCAAAGCCACCATCGCTCGGTTGTCCAGATGCGTCTGCAACAACCAAGTGTAGGCGACACCGAATGCCTGGCAGACACCGAGTCCAATACTTGGATGAACCCAATCATCCAGTACTTAGAGCATGGAACGTGCCAGCTGGGTGAAGAAAAGAATATCAGATGGCAATGCGCTCGATACACCATGATCGGTCAAGATCTGTATAGGAGGGGATATTCAACACCGCTCCTAAAATGCCTTACCAAAGAACAATCCAAGTACGTCCTACAAGAGATCCACGACGGGGCGTGTGGTAACCACTCCGGGGCTCGAACTATGGCGACAAAAGTCATTCGAGCAGGATACTACTGACCGACCGTTCACGAAGATTGCATGGAATACGTTAAAAGGTGTCAAAAGTGCCAAGTGTTCGGCCCACTCCACCACCTGAAACCAGAGGAACTCCATAGCATGACATCACCATGGCCGTTCGCCACATGGGGAATGGACATTATCGGCCCATTCTCACCCGATAAGGGCCAAACGAAACACCTGCTACTCGTTGTAGACTATTTCACAAAGTGGATAGAGGCCGAGCCACTAGCCACCATATCCGCCAAGAACGTCCAGAATTTTGTATGGAAGAACATAGTGTGTCGGTTCGAAGTGCCGAACACAATCGTCTCCGATAACGGCCGATAGTTTATTGACCAGGGCCTCCAATCCTTCTACGACGACCTCGACATCAAATTCGTCACAAGCTCGGACGACTCACTGAGTTGGCCACAACTAGGCCCATGCCGCTACTTAAACGATAAAGAGGCGACCGCGTTGCACACGTGTCCGACTGGTCCATAACGTTCAAGTTAAAGGTTGACCAGATTGGCGAGACTAATCCACGGTTAAGGGTGGCTTAACACAACCCTAAGCGCAAACCAACTTCCCTAACCTGGCCCAACAGTAAAGGTCTATTAAGGTAATATAAATAGCACGCATTTCAAGGAAAAAGGTACGTCATTATCTATAGTACTCTGACAACCGAGTGCCGATACCCCACTGACTTGAGCGTTGGAGTGCCATCTACAGGTACCATCCCCATCTGAGGAGCAGAGTGGCCAGGAAGAAGGAAGCATAACAAGTAGTGCGAACGTATCAAAGAGTTTCGAGAGCGTTGGACCGACCGGACATAGGAGCAGGAGCAATCGTTCTCTAGGTCCCCAAACCCGTTCGAGAACAAAATACTTTTCCTCTATCTGAAAATTATAACACATTTCATTCTGCACACATTTATTAAGAAAAACACTAATAATGTACAATATCTTCATTATTCATAAGAAAATAATTCAAAAGTAAATCTAAAATACACATCTTTATTTCAAAATATTACAATAAAACAGATGATGTCTTAAAACATAAGTTTTTGAAGAAAAATGTTATTTTAAAAATAAGTAGAGTAATTAAATGCCCGTAATCAATTCAAAATTTATTTATGTAATTTTTTTTAACCAAATTTACTGTGTGGTGTGTAAAAAATAAGAAATTTAAATTTTCATATATATAAAAATGTAATCAAATCAAATTAATATATAACTACGTAAACTTTATCAAATTAAAGATAAACAAGGTAGACAATTAACATACATCTTATGTTATATAATCATTTTAAGTTCATAACATCCTATACTAACTTAATATATATATATATATATATATATATATATATATATATATATATATATATATATATATATATATATATATATATATATATATATATATATA